>Ga0315284_10000137_pt1 | contig 98150 bp, 116 predicted proteins | sample YL17G09_16_MG_FD_203696 | JGI IMG/M metagenome (GOLD analysis project Ga0315284, IMG submission 203696) | Sediment microbial communities from Yellowstone Lake, YNP, Wyoming, USA - YL17G09_16 | ecosystem: Environmental > Aquatic > Freshwater > Lake > Sediment | place: USA: Wyoming | collected... | reverse complement strand
TTCATTACATATAAAGGATACCTTGCCCTTTAGGGCAACGGTAGCCTATTCCTCCATAAGTTTTTTCTATTCTTCTTATCATAAAAGGTGGTGCGCAACGAAATCGGCGCACGCACCATTTCGAACCATATTAGCGTGAGCTATAAAATTTTTCGTTGCGCGGAGGCAACGAAAATGAAAGGTTTGAACAATTTTAGGCATTCTGTTGGGCAGAATGCTTACCATTTGGTTTGGAAGCCCAAATATGCTTTTCCGGTTTTCCAGTTTGAAAACCTGAGGCAAGATTGTGAAGCAATCTTGCTGTCCATTGCAAAGCAATGGGGTTTTGAAGTGTATGAGTTGAAGGTAATGCCTGATCATGTGCATTTGTTTATTGAGTGCCCTCCCACGATGCCAGTCTGCAAAGCTTTGCAGATATTCAAGGGCGGAAGTGCTTATCAGCTCTTCAAAAAACATCCATCGTTGAGGAAGTATAAAAATTTTTACAAAGGACACTTTTGGAGTCCCGGAAAGTTCTTCCGAAGCGTTGGCAACGTGACTGCTGAAACCATTCAGCATTACATTGGTGCATCCAACAACGGATGGAATTTTTACACACAAAGGAAAGTTACTTCCTTTGATTAAAGGATACCTCGCCCTTTAGGGCGAGGAGGTTCATTTCTTCTTTTTCTTCTGCGTAGTTCCGCAGCATCCGCAACTCATGTTAATCACCTCCTAATATCCTATCTTCATACTCCCATTATTGCTCTTGCTTCCTCTTTCTTAACTTCAATATAAGCGTTCTTTGACTTGCAGGTCGGGCATATTTCTGGCCCTGCCATTCCGTAGTGTATGTCCTTGCATACCTTGCACTTCCAGAACTTTTTCTCCATCCTAATCACCTAGCCATTATCCTTTTCTTGTATTTTCTTTCACAATCCTTCTAGTATTTCTATCAGCCTAGTATTCCTCGCACTTCACCTGGTAGAAGGCTGTTGGGTGGTCGCATGCAGGACACTTGGTTGGCGGCTCTTTGCCAAAGTGGATGTATCCGCATTCCCTGCAGACCCACCAGATCTCTTTTTTCTTTTTGAAAACAGTTCCGTCCTCTAGCTCTTTGAGCAGCTTCTTGTATCTCTCCTCGTGATGCTCTTCAGCCTTGGCAATTGCTAATAATCGTTTGGCAAGCTCTGGCATTCCTTCTTTCTCTGCAGTTTTAGCAAATTCAGGGTACATGCTTGAATACTCATGATGCTCGCCTGCAATGGCTGCTTTAAGGTTCTCAATTGTTGTCCCGTATATTGTTGGAGCTTCTGCTTCCACTGTTATTGTATTCATTGCCTTATCGCCTTTCTTCAGATTATTAATTTGCTCAAAGAGCCTCTTGGCGTGTATTCTCTCGTTCTCTGCAGTCACAGTGAAGATCTCGCCTATCTGCTCGTAGCCTTCTTTTTGCGCAACCTTTGCATAGAATGAATACCTGTTCCTTGCCTGGCTTTCTCCGATAAATGCCTTTGTCAGGTTTTGTATTGTTTGGTTCATATTTATTACCCCCTCATTTTTCATCTTCATTTGCATTTCTTACACGTTCCATAGATTATTATGTTCAGTGATTTTGGCTCAAAATCAGTTATCCTGAGGCTTTTCAGGGTGTTGTTGGTGATTTTCTTCTCAAACAAGTCCTTTACCTTGCCGCACTTGCAGCAGATGCAGTGCTGGTGAAAGCTCAGGTCACCGTCAAAGTGGCTTACACAGTTAACCTCGAACTTGAGAATCTCTCCTTGTTCTGCCAGGTGGTTCAGGTTTCTGTAAACCGTGGCAAGGGTCATGCTGGGCAGCTCTTTCTTTAGGTCTTTGTAAACCATCTCGGCTGTTGGGTGCGTCTTCACGCTCCGCAGGTAGTCCAGAATCTTCCTGCGCTGGTTCGTCATGCGAGTTTTTTTCATATTCCCCACCAAAACAGCTAATAATAATGATTATCAAATAGAAATCATTATCGATTTATAAAGTTTGCGGTTTTCAGGCTCATAATAAAACATTGAATAAATAGCCTAACAAGAGGATTTGCGGCACAGTTATGATGGGCAGCCAGAGCGCAGTCCTCTTCCCAACATTACTCCAGAGAAGCCCAATCTCTGTGTAATCAGTAGCCACCCCTGCCATAAGGAAGGTGAAGCTGTTGCCAAAAGCCTTGGTCTGGTTAAAGATTTCAAAAGCAAGCACAGAGCTGCCTTCAGAGCAGACCTCAATAATCGTTGCGAACACAAGAGTGATGAGCAACCCGAGCAAGCTAGGGCCGAGGTACATCATGATGAACTCTGCAGGCACAAAAGCCCTTATGAAAGAAGCAAGGATCATACCTATGAGTATCCACCAGGCCACCATCTTGGCCAGAGCCCAACCTCCCTTAGCTATCCCAGTCAAGTCCTTTCCTGAGAACCTGTAATTCTTGAACCTCTTTTTGAAATCCTTTTTTATTGAGAATTCCTCTTTAATCTTGACAGTGTTTGGATTTTGCTCAATAATTCTCTTTCTGTCCAGTGCTTGGTATATCAAGCCGGTTATTATCGCTATGACTATCGCGGATAACACCATGTATAATGCTTTCAGCCCAAAGAATCCGAACAAGAGTATTGTGATTGGCAGATTCGCCCAGGGTGATGCAAGCAGGAAAGCAATCACTGCAGGAACTGAAGCTCCTTTCTTGTAAAGCTCAATCGCAATAGCCAGGATTCCGTGACTGCAGGCACTCATCAGGAAGCCAAAGCCCACAGCATAGAATATGCTTTTCTTCTTATGAGTGGACATAAACTTTGAAACCCATTCTCTTGGAACAAAATGGTCAATAATCCCTCCAAGAAGCAAGCCGAGCAGAACAGCCCACCATATAAGCCCAAGGTAATCAACTAAGGCTGTGTAGAATTTGTTAAGAACAGGAACCAGATAACTTACTGCCATCAAGATTATTGTGATGAGCCCCACAACATAGAGCTTTTCCTTGTACCAAGGCAAGTGGCCGCCTTTAATCTCGCAACTCACACAATGCTTAATCCTATTCGCTTTCTCATACTTCTCAACACAGTGCTGGCTGCAAAAATAATGGCCGTGCGCCTTTATATGCCCTTTCATCCCGCAAATCGGGTCAATCATGTTGTCTTTCTTACTCATATATACCCTTTCAATATCCCTTCAACAAATTAGCAGCACATCATCTTCTTTAATAAGCCGCGCTCAATCCTCTCCACGATGTTACTCTTATCATATAGTTGGTCGAGTTTGTACTCTATTGCTGCTTCATCAATTATTTTTCCTTTAGAGCTTATAAGCCTTTGCCTCATTCATATCATCCCCCTTGTTTTTTTTATAAAGCCCTGATTACAAACTAATTAACGTGAACCGCAGCTGCTTCCTTGGCCTCCGCAACCACCACCGCAGCCGCATTCGCCAGCAGCAGGGGGTTGATTATTATCCTGTTGTGTTACAAGCTGGGTGGCAGTGGCGGATTCCTCAAGAACACTAGCTTTGTATTCGTTGAAAACATCCAATGAGAGTATTTCCTGTTTTGAAGTCTTTGCAGGATCATAGGTTACATCAAAGTTGTTAGGGAAGCTGAACTGGATTCCTGCCACTCCATTAATTGTTTTAAGCTCATTAGATATAAGAGGCGCATGGCCTGGGCAGGGAATATCTACCTTCAGCTTTATTGAGGCTAAATTGCTGCTATCTCCAATTGCTCCAATCACATTTCCAGTTGGCTCTGCTGACACAACACTCACATTAGCTAGTAACGGGAATATCAGCATGAATAGCACCAGGTTAATCCCTATTGTTGAGCCGTACATGGTTGCAAGATACTTCCATTTTCTTCTTATTCCTGTCCAGGAAAGGAAGCCGTTCTTGTTTAGGTACACCATTGATGAAATAGTTGCAAACATTAATGATATCAATATTAATATATAGAAGAAATTCCTGTTCATAAGCAATGGCTTGAAGAACTGCATGAGCACAGTAACTCCTAGTATTGAGCCAATAATAAATGCGATGCAGCCTATGTGCGGAATCAAGCCGTAAGCTATGCCCTGCCAAAAACTCTTAGGTTTTTCCCTTGGCTTTGCTCCGCAACAACTAAGCTCTGCCTGTTTTTCTTTCTTTGAATCTGAAATTTCGGGTTCATTCTTCATGGTTTCAACCTCCAAACTTTGTTTTGAAATCGTCTTTAAAACAACTTCTAGAAATAATTAAAACATGAAACAGCATATTAAGGCTTGTATGAAACTAGTTTCAACTTTTGCGAAAAGTTGACAAAAAACGTCAGTACCTCAAAAAGCAAAAAAGCTTTTTGTTGGTACGTAGTAAAGAACATTAATTATTCCAGAATAAGCTCTAAGGAAGGCTGATACATCTTGCATGCCAATGCGACCAATCTTCTGTGGCAGTTTTCAGGAGTTCTCTCATAGCAGAGTAGGGTAATATCCTTAGAAGTAGCCATGTGCGCCAGCTCTTTAATTTTGTCTGCCTGAGGCACAAGGACTTCCTGAGTGAATCTGCCAACATAATCTTCCCAGGGCAAGCCTTTGTGATAATCCTTAAGAAGTTCTTCCGAGGGCGAAAGCTCAATCCAATGCTTATCAACACCAAAATATTTTGGATGTTTTTGACGATAATACTTACGCATAATGCAAATTCTTAATCCATCATCCAAAGAAGGTTTTGTGAATATTGATTTTGTTTTTAGTGCCATTTTAATTGTATTTTAAGATAACCACATTAGTCATTCCTCTGCGTTTCCTCTCAATAAGAGCTTTGCCTTCTAGCCTGTCTAGAATTCTTGTAACCTTCACTTTGGTGAAACTGGTTTTCTCAACAAGGTCTGACTGGAATATTGTTCCTTCTGCCTCAATAATCTTTTCAAGAACATTCTTCTCATCATCATTAAGCTCCTTCATGATCTTCTCATAATTCTCCTTTGTAATCTTCTTAGACTTGACCTGCTCCTTAATGACTTTGGTTTCAACAAATTTCTCAACAACCTTTTCTTCCTTTGCGAAGAATATCAAGTAAAGCCCTACGAGAATCACAAAAACCATTACTCCAATGCTCACATTCGTCTGGAAATTAATCGTGCCCCACATAGGGCAGCTCTCGCCATGAGAGCAGGAGGTGCTCACAATCTCAGTCATAGCCCTGTTGAATGCCAGTATGATGAATCCTATAAGAAGAGCAATCCCAACAATGATTATTCCGACGTTCCTGTTCCTCATGGCTTATCAGAAAAAGGATTGTTTTTTAAATTTTATCTATTTCAGCTTCACTTTTTCAGTTTAATCCTCAACATACTCAATATATCATTAACAATAGCATCAGCATCAATCCTGTACTTTGCTCTTAATTCCTCCGGCTTTCCAGAGCGAGGGATTTCCTTCACATAGAGGTGCTTTATCTCTCCGAGAATGCTGGAGACAACACAACCGGCTCCGCCGAAGTAGTGGTCCTCAACCACGAGCACCTTGTTCTTGCAATCCTCTGCATGCTCTTGCAAATCCTCTTCATCAACAGGTTTTACAGAGTAGAGGTCAATAATCCTGACATTAATGTTCTTTTTCTGGAGGGTATCGTAAGCTTTTAGAGCTTCGTGCACGCAAACACCCGCAGCTATAATCAAGGCTTTGTCCTTCTTGCTCTTGCGCAACACCTTGAGCTTGCCTATTGGGAATTCTTCTGTGTGCTCGTAAATCACAGGAGTCTTCTCCCTCGTAGTCCTGAGGTAAGTCAGGCCTTTGTGTTCTGCCATCTCGCCTACTAGCTTCTCAGTTGATACTGCGTCACATGGGTAAAGCACAACAGATTCTGGCATGCTAAGGAACATGGACAAGTCTTCAAGCCCCATTTGTGAAGGCCCGTCCTCGCCAATGCTCACTCCTGAGTGCGAGCCAATAAACTTGATATTCGCGTTGGAGTACTGAGTCATCCTGATAAAGTCATGAGCTCTTGTGAGAAAAGCGCCGAAAGTGGTAACGAACGGAGTATAGCCTAGTGCTGAGAAGCCAATTGCTGCTCCTGCCATGTTCTGCTCTGCTATGAATAACTCAAAGCTCCGCTCAGGATATTCCTTGAAGAAGTACTCTGTCATTGTGGAGTTCTTGACATCACCGTCAAGCACAACTACTTTCTTATTCTCTCTTCCAAGGCTGACAAGCGCTCTTCCCAAAGCTTCCCGTGTAGAAACCATCTCAGAAAGATTGTACTTCGTGGTTTCAAAATCCATGAACTCGTACTCGTACTTCTTTTCCCTAACATTTGAGATGAGCTTAATATCGCTTAGCTTAACATCTTTTGTGTGGCTTAATTCGTGCAGAGCTTTTTTCAAATCCTCTTCGCTCAGAGGCTTTCCATGCCATCCTTCCTGGTTTTCAAGGAAAGACACTCCCTTTCCTTTAACAGTCTTAGCAATTATCACGCAAGGCTTCTTGCTCTTTCTGGCCTTATCAAAAGCTTTCAGTATCTGCTTAATCTTGTGCCCGTTAATAATGAATACTTCAAGACCAAAAGCCTGGAATTTCTTCCTGTACTTGTCAAGCTCATAACCGTGCATTGTCTGCTGAGACTGGCCAAGCCTGTTCACGTCCACAATCGCGCATAGGTTGTCGAGCTTATAATAAGAAGCGCTGTTAGCAGCCTCCCACACAGAGCCCTCGGCTATTTCTCCGTCTCCAAGAAGAACATAAACCCTTCCAGTATTCTTGTCAAGCTTCTTTGCCAATGTCATTCCGACTCCTGCGCTCAAGCCTTGGCCAAGGCTTCCAGTAGCAACTCTTACTAGAGGCATGCGGCTTGTTGGGTGTCCTTCAAGATTGCTATCAATCTTCCTGAGGTTCATCAACTCCTCAACAGGGATTAGCCCTGCCTCTGCATAAGCAGCCCAGAGGATTGGCGCAGCATGGCCTTTTGATAAGATGAACTCGTCCTCTTCCTCAAGCTCTGAGAAGAACAGGCAACTCATGATTTCTGCGCACGACAAGCAGCTCGTAGGATGGCCAGAGCCTGCTGCTGTTGTTGATTTCAAAGAATGAATCCTTAGCTTATTAGCCATTGCCTCTAGTTCTTTGAGTTGCTTCATCTGCTTTTCAAGCCTCTTTTTGTCAGTAAAAAAATTAAAAAATAGTAAAAAGGAAAAAGAACTTATTCATCAGCTTCACGGATTAATTTGTCAGCTGAAACCTCGTTTGACTCTTCCAGCTTGTCAGCCTTTGCGCAATAAGGGCACCTAAGCGTGATGTTGCTGTTCGGGTCGTACTTGAACTTATAATTACACCTCGAGCAGTAATAAGTCCTTTTGGGCTTAACCTCTTTCCCAGGAGCACTAGCCGAGGTTATTTTCTCCTTTTCACCACCTTTAGTCCTGCAGTTAGAGCACACCCTTATCATTGTGTCCTTGCCAACAGGCACATACCTTATGCTCGAAATAGGCACTGATTTCTTGCACCTGTCACATATGATTAGCCTTCTATCCGGTTCCATAATCCCACCTTCTTAAATATGAATTTTGTTAAGAGCGTATAGTGATTTAGGGATATAAATACTTTTGCTTTTTTAATTACGGATAACTTTTAGAAAAATTTATATGCTCAAACCAATGATAATTACGTTATTCGTTTTTTAATTATTAATAATCGTTAATAAAAAAGAAAATGAAGAAGCCTTATATCAAGAAGTATTCCGCTATTAATGGTTACAAGGTATGGATTGTGGATGGCGCGTATATTCGTAAGAACCTTGATATTGAGTTCACTAACTACGGCCAGCACATAAGCCAGCACGGCAGGTTTGACTTCATACCTAAGAATGAATTCTGGATAGACAAGGACTATGCAAATGGGCATGAAGAAGAGTTCTGCATCGCACACATGCTCACAAGGCAGAACCTTGCTAACCAGCACTACGAGTACTCAAAGGCGCTTGAAGAAGCAGACCTGGCTGAGAAGCAAGAGCGAAAGAAATCAAAAATAATAAGAAAGTTGCTTAATAAGAAGCTCAGCAGAAGAGAAATCATAAAACTGATTCACAAGAAGCGTTTGAAAAAGTATAATGGCAAAGTAAAGGTTTTGATTGTTAAAGGAAAACTAGTTAGAGGGCTTATAACTTCAGACTTTGTTCAGGGAGGACATGATAAGGTTTATTCATTCATTCCTAAGAACGAGATATGGATTGATGATTCCCTCAACCCAGAAGAATGGAAATTCGTCCTGCTTCACGAGCTGATAGAGAGAAACCTTATGTGCTGGGGTTGGGTTTATGCTATGAAGTATGAGATTCCCTGGATGCACAGCACAGTTAAGAGTTGTGATGGTATTGAGCCTGAAACTGCGCATGCAAGGGCAAGCGAGATAGAGCTCTATTACAGGCGCCACCCAAAGAAGGTTGATGAAAAACTAAAAGAGGAGCTGGCAAAAACCACGCTTTTCTGAGCTTCAAATTATTCATTATCTGCTCTTCTCAACGCCAATCCTTGAACAATATCTTCTTATTTTGCATTTTGAGCAGAAAGGAGAAATCGGTGTGCAAACAGTCTGGCCATGGATTACCAGCACCTCGTTTACATCAAGCCAGTATTTTCTTGGCACAAGCTTAACAAGGGCTTGCTCTGTTTTCTCAGGAGTTTTTGTCTTAACCCACCCCAGGCGATTGCTTATCCTGTGAACATGAGTGTCCACGGGTATGGCTGGCTTATTAAACGCATAAACCATGACGCAACCAGCTGTTTTCCTTCCTACACCTGGCAACTCGAGTAGTTTATCAAATTCAGAAGGAACTTTGCCATGGTATTTTTCTAATAATATTCTGCTAATCTCTTTTATTCTCTTTGCTTTTGTCTTATAGAATCCTGACTGCTTGATTAGTGGCTCAAGTTTTTTTACAGGCGCTTCTGCTATCTGCTTGACGGTTTTGTATTTTGCAAATAACTTTTTTGTAGCCTTGATCGTCATCTCATCCTTGTTCCTGGCGCTGAGCACTGTGCTTATGAGGACATAGAAAGGATCCTCCTGAGAGAACTCTCCGAGCATGCTTAGCTCGGATTTCTCTTTTAATATCCTTATGATTTTTACTATGTTTTTCTTTTCAACCATTTTAAGAAATGGGCCTGACCGGAACAGCCTTTACAAAAGGCTGGCGAAGGTGTGCGACATGCGCTCACTCTGTTCGCTTAGTCCCACTTATAAAAAATGGGCCTGACCGGAATTTCGGACTGTTCCTTCGAACCGGTGACCTACACCTTTCTCAAAAGCCCTGCTTTTGGACGAGCTGCAGGGCAGTTCATGTAAGGGTGTTGTCATCTGCGGAACCTTTTGCTTTTGCAAAGGTTGAGCCGCTAGACCACAGGCCCGTTTATTTGTAATGATTGATTGGTAAGTTTTTTAAAAAACTTTCTAATCCTTGCGCTTATGAAGGTTGATGAGAAAGCGGAAAATTTAAATATGAATATACCTAAAACCATACTAATATGGATTTTTTATCATCAGAGTCTGGCGCCCCACAGGAAAAAATCTTCAGCCTCCTCTTCAAAGAAGATGAGCTTACCTGGCAGACTATCATCTATGACTTGATAAAGAGTGAAGACATGAACCCGTGGGATATTGACATCTCACTACTCTCCCAGAAATTCTTGGGCATGCTCAAGAAACTCAGAGAGATGGATTTCAGGATTAGTGGCAAAGTAGTGCTTGCGTGCGCCATCCTCCTCAAATTAAAATCAAATAAGCTCATAGATGAAGACATAGTTGCCCTGGACAGCCTCATGTCATCTGTTGATGACCCAGGAGAGCTGCTTGATGAGTTGCCTATTGAAGGCACACCAAGACGAGAAAGAATTCACCCGCCAGGATTAATGCCCAGGACTCCGCAGCCAAGAAAGAGAAAAGTATCTGTTTATGACTTAATCAAGGCACTTGAGCAGGCCCTGGAAGTTGAGAACAGAAGACCGGTTTATGTTGAGCCCAAAGTAAAGATAAAAGTGCCTGAGAACTTCATAGAAATGGGTGAGCTGATCCAGGATATTTACGACAAGGTAGAATCCTATTATGAGAACAACGGCAAGGCTGATGAGAAAGGAAGACTGCATAGGCTAACCTTTAGCGAATTAATACCTTCAGACTCAAAAGAAGACAAGGTTTACACCTTCATCCCCCTGCTTCACCTTGAAAACCAGCGCAAGGTTGACATGTACCAGGAAATTCACTTCGGAGAGATAGAGATTGAATTGCTGAAAAATGGAGTTCTTGAGCTTCTCTCTCCTGAAGACCTTAAGCCAACAGAATAACAAACCTTATAAAACCACGATTTTTTCTTTGAATACAACATGGCAAAAAGGAAAGCTATTGAGAATGCTGTTGAAAAGAGTGAGAATAAGATTGAGAAGAAAGAAGAAAAACCAGCTAGGAAGGAATCAGAGCAGAACAAGTACATGCAGCTCCAGATAATCGACCAGCAGGCAAAGCAGCTCCAGCAATACCTCCAGGTGTTTGACCAGCAATTGATGGAGATAAAAAGCGTTATTAACTCGTTACAAGAGCTCTCCAAGCTCAAAAAAGGAGACAGCATACTTGCTCCTCTTGCAAGCGGAATCTTTGTGAAAGCAAAGCTTGAAGACAATAATGAGGTAAGAGTGAATGTTGGCAGCGGCACCGTGGTTACCAAGACAATTGATGATGCTGTCAAGATGTTGGAAGCACAGGAAGCAGAGATTGTGCAGTACAGAAGTGAAACCATGGTAAAGCTAGAAGAGCTGATAAAACAAGCCGAGGCTCTGCAGGAATAAAGCAAAAAGAGGCTGAATCATGTTTAAGTTTCTTAAGGAAAAACTAAAGAAAGCGGTTTCTATCTTCACGAAAAAGGTAGAGGAAGAAGCAGAGATCAAGGAGGAAGTGAAAGAGGTTGTTAAAGAAGTTCCTAAGGAGCCAGTCAAGAAAGTTGAGAAGGAAGGGCTTGTAAAAAAACCTGTTAAGAAACCTGTTGAAGAAAAAAAGATTGAAGAAGTTCTTGAAGAGCCTGAAGAAGAGATTGTTCCTGAAAAGCCTGTTGAAGAAGAGATTAAAGCAGAAATTAAAGAAGAGCCTGAAGAAGAAGCAGAAGAGGAAATAAAAGAAGAAATTTCAGCGGCTACAGTGGCTGAGAAAGAAGAACAAAAAGAAGAGAAGCCTGAGAAACTATCCTTCTTCCAGAAGCTATTCGGCAAGAAAGAAAAGAAAGAGGAAGAAAAAGAAGAAAAAAAAGAAGAAGCAAAGCTTGAAGAGAGAGAGGAAAAAGTTAAAGAAGCTGAAAAGGAAGAAGCAGAAGAGAAAAAACCCGAAGCAAAAATAAAAATAAAAAAGGAAAAACCATTAGTGGCCGCAGGCGCCGAGATATCAGAAGAGCCTAAGAAAGAAGCTGAAGAAGAAAGTGAGGAAGAACTTGAAGAGAAGAAAGGCTTTTTCAGGAGAATAAAAGAGACTTTCACCACTATCAAGCTTTCCGAGGACAAGTTCGAGAAGCTCTTCTGGGAACTTGAAGTTGTGCTGTTAGAGAACAATGTTGCTGTTGAGGTTATTGACAAGATAAAAGCAGACCTGAAAGCAGACTTAACAACTGGCAAGATTAGCAGGAAAGGAGTTGAGGAATTAATAGAGGACTCTTTAAGGGATTCTGTTAAGAGCCTTTTCTTTGATAAACACTTCAACATAGTGGAAGAGATAAGGAGGAAGAAGGACAAGCCTTACATTATTGCATTCATAGGAGTGAACGGCAGCGGCAAGACCACAACCATGGCCAAAGTCGCTCATCTCTTGCTTAAAAACAAATTATCAGTTGTGTTTGCTGCCAGCGATACTTTCAGGGCAGCAGCCATCCAGCAATTACAAGAACATGCAGACAGACTTGGTGTCAAGATGATAAAGCACGATTATGAGTCAGACCCAGCAGCAGTAGCCTTTGACGCCATAAAGCATGCCAAGGCAAAAGGAATAGATGTTGTTCTCATAGACACAGCAGGAAGACTGCATGTTAATGACAACCTGATGAACGAGTTGAAAAAACTGATAAGAGTGAACAAGCCAGACCTCAAGATATTCGTTGGTGAGAGCATCACAGGCAATGATTGCGTGGAACAGGCAAAGCTATTCAACGAGGCAGCAGGCATTGACGTAATCATACTGGCAAAGGCTGATGTTGACGAGAAAGGCGGAGCAGCAGTGAGCGTTAGCTATATCACCAAGAAACCGATTATATATCTAGGTACTGGGCAGAAGTATGAAGACCTTACAGAGTTCAAGCCAGAGATAATAATAAAGAATATTGGGCTGTGAGTAAATAAAAAAATCAAAAATTCTTTTTTTCCTAAACTCTCTCAAAAACCCCTACTGCATGGCCGCACGGCTTCTGGTCCCAGCTGCAGCAGTCAATACAGCAGCCAAGATGAACATTTCCGGTGTGATGCCTGCACATGACTATTGAGCTGGTTTCTCCTGTGAAATCCGCTTTGCAGATCTTGCACTTAGTCATTTTTTCTTTCACCCCTTTGATGCATATTCAGCATGATACGGAGTAGGGAGAGCTGGTGTTTTTCTTGCACCAAACCAAGCTTGCAACGGTGATTACAGATTGGTATTGAGAACTTGAAAAATCCTTCTTGCTCTCCCACCCTCCAATAATGGTTAAACTAACTTAATTTTTAAATTTATTGTTTATTTTATTTTTAGGTTTGAAAAATCATAAACCATATTTCCACATTTTTTATAAACCCAGCACTATTTCATGTTCTTATGACAATATCATTCATGACAGAGCCTTACAAGGACGAACTCATACTTAGGAGCATGCATCCTCTTGTTAAGGAGTGGTTCTTGGATAAATTCAAGGAGTTTGCTCCTTCGCAGAAGTTCGCAATCCTGAATGTGCATAGCAGGATTAACACTCTTATCAGCAGCCCGACTGGCAGTGGCAAGACTCTGAGCGCTTTCCTTGCAATAATTAATGAGCTGATTGGACTGTCAGAGCACAACCTGCTTGAGGACAAGGTTTATTGCGTTTATATCAGCCCTCTCAAAGCCTTGGCTAATGATATCTCACGCAACCTCCTCGCGCCTCTTGAGGAGATGGAGGCTTTTGCAGGCAAAAAGCTTAATTTAAGAGTGGCTGTGAGAACAGGAGACACTTCTGCGAGTGCGAAACAGGGAATGCTGAGGAATCCTCCACATATCCTGATAACCACTCCTGAGAGCTTTGCCATCATGCTCACAACTATCAAGTTCAGGGAGAAGCTTAAGCAGGTGGAATGGTGCATTGTTGACGAGATTCATGCCCTGGCTAACAGCAAGAGAGGAGCTCACCTTTCCCTGAGCCTGGAAAGGCTTCAGCAGGAAACCCAGTTCACAAGAATAGGGCTCTCAGCAACAGTTGCTCCGCTTGAAGAAGTAGCCAAGTTCCTTGTGGGGTTTGATGTGAAAACCAGCAAGCCAAGGGATTGCAAGGTCGTTGATGTTAACTTTGTGAAGCAGCTTGACTTGAAAGTGCTCAGCCCTGTGAAGAACTTGATGAGCTCGAGTTATGATGAGATAAGCACAGAAACTTACAACCTGATAGACCAGCTAGTCCAGAGCCACAGGACCACGCTTATCTTTACTAATACGAGAAGCGCGACTGAACGAGTAGTGCATCACCTCAAGGAAAGGTTTCCTAAGCATTACACCAGGATTGAAGAGGCAAAAGAGGATAGGTTTGAAGAGGGTGCTGAAACTAACGGCAGCATCGGAGGGTATACAAGCCTGATAGGCGCTCATCACGGAAGTCTTAGCAAGGAGCACAGGCTTAGTGTTGAGGAAAAGCTGAGAAAAGGGGAATTGCGAGTAGTTGTTTCTTCCACGAGCCTTGAGCTTGGAATTGATATTGGCTATATTGATCTTGTAATTCTCCTGGGCAGCCCTAAGAGCGTTGCTCGTGCTCTTCAGAGGATTGGGAGGAGCGGGCACAAGCTTCATGACAAAGCAATGGGAAGAATCATTGTCATGGACCGTGATGATTTGGTGGAGTGCAGCGTGCTGCTCAAAGCTGCTCTTGAAAAAAAGATTGACAAAATAGACATCCCAACCAATTGCCTTGATGTACTTGCCCAACAGGTGCTGGGCTTAGCTCTTGAAAAGCAAAGGCCTATTGATGATGTTCTCAATATTGTGAGAGGAAGCTATAACTTCCATAGCCTGGATAAGGCTAAGTTCAAGGAAATAATAAGCTACCTTGCAGGAGAGTACGCAAGCCTTGAGGACAGAAGCGTTTACGGCAAAATATGGTATGACCCGGTCACTGAGATGATAGGCAAACGAGGAAAGATGACTCGCGTTATTTATATGACAAACATCGGCACAATCCCTGATGAAACAAGCATAAAGGTAAAACTGGATAATCACCTCATTGGCTATATTGCAGAGCCATTTCTGGAAAGGTTAAGAAAAAGAGACATCTTCGTGCTTGGAGGCAACACTTATGAATTCCTTCATACCAAAGGAATGACTGCCTATGTGAAGGCAACCAGCAACAGGCCACCAACAGTTCCTTCATGGTACAGCGAGATGCTGCCCCTGAGTTTTGACTTGGCAATGGAGATCCAGAAGTTCAGAAGGCTAATGGAAGAACACCTTAAGTATGACACAAAAAAAGAGGATGTTCTTGAATTCATCCATTCCTACCTTTACGTTGATGAGTACAGTGCTAACAGCATTTACGAGTACTTCAAGGAGCAGTTCTTGTTCGCAGAAATCCCTAATGACAAGAAGATAGTCATAGAGCACTACTCTGATGGAAGCCAGAAGCGCGTAGTCTTCCACACCTTGTTCGGAAGAAGAGTTAATGACGTGCTGAGCAGAGCTGTTGCTTTCGCAGTCTCTAAGATTAACAAGAAGGATGTTGAGCTAGGAGTGACTGATAACGGCTTCTACATAGCCATGCTTGGAAACATTCAGGCAGCAAGGGCTTTCAGCATGATAAAGAGCAAAGAGCTCAGAAGGCTTATGAGCATTGCCCTTGACAAAACAGAAGTGCTTAACCGAAGGTTCAGGCACTGCGCAGCAAGAGCTCTGATGATTCTGCGCTCCTACAAAGGGCATACCAAGAGCGTTGGCAAGCAGCAAAGCAGCTCGCGCCTGCTTTTGAGTGCTGTGAAGAAGATAAGCAATGAGTTCCCAATACTTGAAGAAGCAAGAAGAGAAGTGCTTGAGGACTTAATGGACATAAAGCATGCCCAGGAAGTCATTGAGAAAGTTGAGAAAGGCGAGATAGAAGTGAAGGAAGCCTTCACAGATGTTCCAAGCCCATTTGCCTTCAACCTAGTACTTATGGGTTATTCTGACATAATGAAGATGGAGGACAAGCTAGCCTTCCTGAGAAGGATGCACAACATGGTGCTGGCTAAGATTGAGATGAAGCAGAGAAAAGGAGGATAACTTTTTGCGCGCCCTATTATACGCCTTATCTTTATTCACACCTGCACCCAGAACAACACGCCCAGCACACCAAGGATTATCGCAGAGACTATCATGAATAAGAGAATAGCCAATATACGTTCCCAGAACCTTATCCTGCCTTTCTCAGGCTCTCTTAGGAGCAAGTCTATGACTGTGAGGAAAAACATTATCAGGATGATGCTGAAAACAATGATGAGTGCTGCGCTCATACTGATTTTTCCTGTTGTCTTCTCAAGATACTCATAAAGGAAGTTAGTAAGCCATACAATAACAAAAGAAGCTGCGCTGAAATAAACAGCGTCACTCAGGCAGATGCGCAAGAGCAATTTGTTCATGAAGAGTTGAGAAGTCAAGGAATTATAAATAGTTTGTGCTATTGGTTCAAAAATAGCAGTGCCATTATTTGCGGAGGCATACAGCAATTAAACACTTCAGCGGAACAGGGGGACGTGCCCCATCCGGGGATGTGAAGCCTTTGAGAAAATAAGCTTGTCGTAGCCAGGCACTATTTTTGAACTTCAAAACGCCAACTTAAGGTAGTGGAGGATTAGCACAATTGCAAACCCGAATATGCCTCCAATAGCGGTTATGATGACGCTCCAGAAGTTAATCTGAACACCTGCATTGAACAAGATGTTAAAGCCCATAAGGGCAAATATTCCGATTATGCTGTTAATGGCAAGGATGATTACTCTGCGCACAAGCAGGAAGAAAAGGATAACCAATACAGCCACGATGACTAAGGCAATGATTTCCCAAAGCATGCTTTCACCCAAATTTGTTCTTAGAATAACTAAAAATGAAAAACATAAAAAAAGAATATAATAAGAATCTTAAAGGCTTAGCCAAGGATTCTGCACACGGTTGTGTCGCACTTAGGGCATTTGCCCTTGAGCATCTTCCTGCCCTTCTTATTAATAACTTCCTTGCCGTCCTTAACCTCAACTTTCTTTTTGCACTTAACGCAATATGCTTCCATTCAAAATCACCTCTAAAAATGACTGTTAAGGGTATTTCATCGCGTTGAATATATAAATCTTATCTTTTTTCAGAACAAATTAAGCATAAAATATGCATAAAATATTAAAAACCCAAGCTTTTTTCTTTACAAAACAAGGTAGAGGAGGTTGGTGAAATGGTTTCTCATGATGAGTTAGGGCCTGAGAAGGTTCTGGAAGTATTTGATTCAAAGATAGGAATGCATGGCTTTGTTGTGATTGATAATACTGTGCTCGGCCCGGCCAAGGGAGGGATAAGAATGACTTCCACTGTGAGCATTGACGAGGTTGCCAAGCTGGCCAGAGCAATGACTTTTAAGTGCAGCCTTGCAGGGCTTCCTTTTGGAGGAGGCAAGTCTGGTATTATAGCTGATCCTAAGAAGATGACTCCTGAGCAGAAGGATGGCGTAATAGCTGCTTTTTCAAAGGCTTTGAAAGTGGTCTGTCCAAAACTCTATGTGTCTGCTCCTGATATTAACACTGCAGAGCATGAGATGAAGGTTTTTGCAGAGGCTAATGGCTCATTGAAGAGCTGCACTGGCAAGCCAGCAGAAATTGGAGGCTTGCCGCATGAGCTTGGAAGCACAGGCTTTGGAGTGTATCATGCAACCTGTGTTGCTGTAAAGCACTTAGGCTTGGATGTGAAGAATCTTACCTTTGCTGTTGAAGGCTTTGGCAATGTTGGTGTGTTTGCTGCAAAGTTCCTAACTGAGGCAGGAGCAAAGCTCGTGGCAACCAGCGATAGCAAGGGAGTAATTCATGTTCCTGAGGGCATTGACTTTATTAAGCTGGCAGAGGTTAAGAAGGAGCAGGGCACAGTAACTGCTTACCCCGGGGGTCAGGTCTTGAAGGGAGAAGAGATTATTGGCTTGGATGCTGACGTCCTGGTCACAGCTGCTGTGCCAGACCTTGTTACAGAGGCGAATAAGGACAAAATAAGGGCTAAAATCGTTGTGGAAGGCTCTAACATCCCTATGAGCGCTGAGATTGAAGAATACCTGCATGAGAAGGGAGTTCTTGTTGTGCCTGACTTTGTGGCTAATGCTGGTGGAGTGATTAGCAGCTATGTTGAGTATAAGGGAGGAACTGCTGAGGAAATGTTTCGACTGGTTGAGAAGAAAGTTGTGAAGAACACAGCCAAGGTGCTTAGGGTTGCCAAGAAGCAGAGAATCAAGCCCAGGGACGCTGCCATGAGGATTGCGCTTGAGAGGATAAAGAAGAAAATGGAAAAGAAGGCAAAGAAAGGAGAGCAAAAAGTTTAAGTTAAATCTTTGCCCTATTCCGCTTGGCTCGCTCTTTGCGCTCGCCAAGCTCCATCATACCATTGCTAGCCAACCTGTGTTGGCGTTGCAATCAAAGGTAACGACGGTCAAAGATTTAAACTTGAAGAGGTTGATGCTATGAAACAACTTTTATTCGGGCCTGCAGGAGTTCCTTTGAGCGCGCCTTCGCGAAGCACGCTTGATGGTGTGCCTCAGGTCAGGAAGCTCGGCCTTGGTTGCATGGAGTTAGAATTTGTTCGCGGAGTCAGGATGAGCCCTGAGATGGCAAAGCAGGTGAGGGTTCTGGCTGAAAAGCATGATGTTGTGCTTACTGCTCATGGTCCTTATTATATCAACCTTAATTCCGTTGATAGTGCGATAACAAAGGCTAGTGTGAAGAGAATCCTGGAAACAGCCAGGATTACGAGCATCTGTGGAGGGTATAGCATTACTTTTCATGCTGCTTATTACCTGGGCATGGCTAAGGAGAAGGTTTATGATGTTGTTAAGAGCCAACTGAAACACATTACACGAACTTTGTCTGATGAAGGGATTAAACTCTGGGTGCGGCCTGAGACCACTGGGAAAGCAACTCAGTTCGGAGATGTTGATGAGCTTATCAAGCTAAGTCAGGAGGTTGAGCAGGTGATGCCTTGTGTTGATTTCGCTCACCTTCATGCCAGAAGCAATGGCAAGGTTAATACCTACAAGGAGTTCTGCCAAGCTCTTGAGAAGCTTGAGAAGGGGTTGGGCAGAGAGGCTTTGGATAACATGCACATTCACATGTCGGGCATAGAGTATTCTGATAAGGGTGAGCGCAATCATCTTGTGCTTAAGGAGTCTGACATGAATTATAAGGAGCTGCTTAAAGCGCTCAAGGAATATAGATGTAAAGGATGCGTGATTAATGAGAGCCCGAACCTTGAGGAAGATGCGCAGCTGATGAAGAAGGAGTATTGGAAGTTAGAATAGGAACAGATTAAATAAGATGAAGAAATTTAAAGAAAACCTTCTTCTTGCTTCTTACTCATTCTTGCTTATTACTTATTGCCGCAGTAGAAGATTTTTTCTATAGAAACATCAGCTGGAGCAACCCCATTCCTGTCAATGGGCTTGTCCAGCTTTTTTTGTACCTCTTTTTCCGAGGACTCCTCGACGTGTCTTGAATCTCGTGATTCTTTTCTTGGTGATGAGCGGGGTTCTTCCCTGAAGGAATCATGAACATTGTCTTTTAGTGAATTAAGCTTTTTGTCAAACACTGCCTGGTTCATCTCTATGAGGCTAATGGTTTTTATGAGCTCGTTTAGCTTGTCTGTTACTTTGATGATTTGGTCTGCTAAGAGGTTGATTTTCTGGGCACTGCCTTCTTTGAATATCCAAAGCCTTTGCATCTTGTTGATTATCTCGTCAAATTGTGCTTTGGTTAGCTGGGCCACTTCTATCTCTGCGTTTAGCTCTTCGGTGTTAGTTCCATAGATTTCTCCTGCCTGAGCAATTGCTTCTTGGGAGCTTTGAGCAAAACCGTATTTCCTGAGTTCTTTGGAAAGATTATTCATTCTAATAGTCTGTTCAACACTGTCCATTTTAGTATCACACCTCGTTGCAAGCCTAGTCGGATATAAGCGCTATTAGTAGTGTAAAAAGTATTCTAGTTGTGCTAGTATTTAAATATTTCGGTTTTCAAAAATACATTTGCCAATAATAATATTCAAACATATTCAAAATAAACAATTTTCAGCTTTTAACCAAAGCACAAACTTTTTAAACAACGCTCCAATCCAGAAAAAAGACAAAAAATGGAAGGAGTCATCAACAATTTCAGGCGAAGCATAAAAAGAACCTACAACAACCAGATGGTAATCCTAGCCGAAGGAATAGATGGCAAGGAAAAAGCCAAACAACTCGTCGGCAAAAAAGTCGTTTATAACACCGGCAAAAAAGATATCCTGGGCAAAGTAAGCTCTCCGCACGGCAACAAAGGAGCAGTCAGAGCCATCTTTGAAAAAGGCATGCCGGGACAAGCCATAGGCAAAAAAGTAAAGATAGAGTAAGCTAATTCTTGAAACGAAAATATTTAATACTCTCATACCTAGTGATTAATTCAGATGAAAAAGAAGAAAGAATACTCCTTGCAAACAGTTGAAAAAGTTTATTCCTACTGGGGAAAATCCTTGCTTTCGTACAAGTTAGGCGTCTCTTTCTTTGGCTATGACTCATGCCTGCGAAAAAAAGCAGTTGAGATGCTAAACCTGAAAAAAGGAGATGTTATCCTAGACTTAGGCTGCGGGCCAGGAATAATGTTCAGATACCTTGAGGAAAAGATAGGCGAACAAGGCAGACTAATCGGAAATGACTATGTGGATGAGATGATAACCCAATGCAAGAGGATAATCAGAAAAAAGAAATGGAAAAACATAACCCTAATTAAAGAAGATGCTGCTAAGCTGAAACTAAAAAAGAATTCCCTTGACGCAATAATATCGGTAATCGGCTTAAGCGCAATACCCGAGCACAAACAAGCCCTGAAGAACTGCTATTCTGCCCTGAAAAAAGGAGGGCGGCTGGTGGTGCTTGACGGCAAAGACTTCAGAAGAGAATTCGAGTTCCTGAACCCGCTGCTCAAATTATTCAGGTGGAGCAAGAGCTATGAAAAAAAAGATTTGATTACTGACATAAAAAAGGTTTTTGGAAACATCAATGTGAAAGAATACTTGCTGGGGAGTACCTTCATAGTCATGGCCATTAAACAATAGAAATATTTATATACCTTGAGAATAAAATGAATAATAATAAGCGAGGTGATTTTTAATGAACAAGAAAGGATACTTACACCACCCAGTTGTTGCTATTATCGTAGGGTTTCTAGTAGGAATGCTGGTAATGTACCTGATGGCAAAAGGAATCATTCCCTTGGGCGGCATAAAAATTTGCTAAAATAAAATTTTTTAATCTTCTTCTAGCTAATTATTTGTAAGAAAATAATAAAGAAAAAAATATGAAAAGCTCTAGCGGGTATGGATGTTCTCATAACGAGCAAGGCTGTAGATGCTCTTGACATCGTCCCAGAACTGCTTAAAGAACGCCTCTGTTTGTTTTGTAAGCCTCTCTAGATCAGTCTGAGGATACTTCTCAGTTGCCAGAAGCTTAAGTTTATCAGGCAGCTTGTCCTTTACGAATTCCATTAGCTTAACATACAAGTAAGTGTCCTTTGTAATGATGTCATAGATGTAATCAGCCTCTGCTTTCATTTCATCGAATATTTTCTTGTCCTTTTTAATGAACTCTCTAAACTTCCTCTCAGCCAGCTCCTTCTGGCCCTGCTTGACATTAGCGCTAATCTCATCAAAGAGAACGTACAATTTGTGAATGCCAGACTGCTCTTTCTTAACATACCTACGTTCATATCTTGCTTTCCATCGTATAGATCCCTCAATCCCCTTCTCTGACCTTATGCTGTTGATGAAATCCCTCCTGCTAACACCAGCCACATTATCGTCCTCTAAATAAGCAAGAGTTCTCCTGATCTGGTCACTCCTCTTTTGAATGTTAGCGCACACCTCTGCAAGAGGCTGGTCTACCTTACGAGTGAACTCGTCCTGCAGCTTAGGGTCATTAAGCTGTTGCAGGAAAGGCTTTAACTGGTTATCTAATTCCATCTCCTTTCCGGCGACTTTCTCCTCCTCATTTAGCAGGATTAGCTCATCCTTCTCAATTATATAGATGTAATGTTCCTTCTTGCTCACAAGCTCAAGTAGCTTTTCAAAAGATTTTTGAACCTCCTCAATCTCTCCCTTCTCAATAGTTTCCTTAAGCTTCTGTTCAACCTCATCAAAATGTTTCTCAAAGTTCTTCCTCTTCATCCTGCCAGCAACACGCTTGACCTGCCTGGCCAAGCCAGCAGTAGTCCTCAAATGCAAGAAATCCAATTGTGTAGTAACCATTGTTTTTCACCTAAGATATTTTTTTCTCGGATATAGCCTTCAGAACAGCATTAATTCCGTTGAATAACGCAGCATGTGGCCTGGTTACCAGCTTGTTGAGTAATTCCGGATTGCTCTCGCTCCATGCCTTTATAACTGTTTCCAGTTCATCCTTGGCAAGATTATAATAACTGGTTACATCTTTATTGTTTATGATGAGTCGCCCATCAGTTTTATTCGCCTCAACAATTCTCTCAAAGTTCTCTTTTATCTTCTTCATAATTACTTCATCGCCTTTATAATGCCATTTAAGGCCTATATCAGGATTCTTTTCTAGATTGTACTTTTTAGCCCATTTGTCTAGGGAGATTGTTAATTCTTTTTCAGAGTCAGGTTCTTTCTTGGTTTTTTTACTTTTTGTCTTAGGAACCGGTCCTACAAATTTTTCCTTTCCAGCGCTATTCAAACTATTCCATTTCCATATAAGACGCTCAGGATCAAACCTCATCAATTTGTCTTCTGTTAATCCTCGATATTCCCTGGTTCTCCAATCCCATCTCTTGGCCCTTGCAGCGCCAAGCGCTATTATCTGGCCTGGCTGAAGCTCCACTCTTGGCACATCATCCTCGAACTCAATGTTTCTTCCTACAATGCCCAGAGCTCCTAAGAATTCGCCAGTGACTTTTTCAGAACTTTTTTCCCCTTTCAGAGCCTCTTCAACATTTTTGCTGCCGATTTCCTTATAATACACTTTTAATTTACCTCTATTTCTTGGATAAGCGTGCGGATCACTAATCAGGGTCTTATAATCATTCTCATTGTCAAGAAGCCACCAGACATAGTAGTAGAGCTTGCCTTCAGAAGCTTTTTCTTTTAATCTGTCAAAGAAAGCCACACCAGCATCATATGCAGCAGACAGAATTTTAGGAACATCTGGGCCTATTTGAACAATCCTTTCACCCACCACCGTATCCTGTTCTTTTTCTTGTTCCTTTTTTCTTTTCTCACTTTCTTTGTCAGCTCTTTTTAGTCGCGGAATGAGTTCCTTTTCTGTGAATTCCCTCATTTCCTCCCTAAAGAGTTCAGGCCTTCTGTACAAACGATTATCCTCTGATTTATGAGTGGCTTTATAAATTATATTTTCAACTTCTTCATCTATTAGCCCTGTTTGGTTAACAATATTTTTGTAATTATTAAAAAGCTCTTTTAGTTTATCTTCATTAGTATTAGGGTTAGTTCGGAACGCATCGATAATGCGCTGGGTTAGCTCTTCAATTGCTTTCCTTACTTGGTTTTCGTCAACTGCCATTTTACTTTATAATACCTTTTACTCTCATTATTTTTTCATCTACTGGCTTTATTTCAAGAATTTTAGGTTCAAACCATTCTGCTTTTTCTCCTTTTCTCTTCATAATTACAACAATATCGTGCTTCTCTTTACCAATAATCTCATAGTCTTTTTTCTGGTAGTACCTCCCGAATCTAAACCAACTTCCAACAAAGAAATTGCGTTTAGAAACAGTCACGGTTACTGTCCCTGAACCAACGTTTTCAGGCTTGCCTCCACCAGGCCAAACCCCGTCAGGACTCGTTAATCCTCCGTATCGTACCCATTCTTTTTTCGTCCTAAGCCATCTTCTCTTATGCATCCTTGCAGGTGTTATACTCACCTTAGCCCCTTGGATTGGGTTATCATCTTCATCCAATACAATCACTTGCACAAGACCAGGATTCTCAACATCAAGACCTTCTGATTTCCCACTCTTCTCATCTTCTTCTCTTCTTCTCTTATCATCAGGGGAAATGTCATCACGTGTTCTTCCCGAGTCATCATATTTACCTTTACCGCCCCACGGCCAGCCCGCTCCACCTCCTGTGAAGAACTGCACTATCTTGACGATTAATAGTATGGTCAGGAGTATGTATGTCCAGCTTACGATTGCTGCGTACGCGCTTGTTATGAATTGTTCTGCTGCCATCTTGCTTCTTTATGGTTCGAATAGTCTTTTGAGGTGTGCTTCTTTTATCACGAATATTAAGGGTAGGCCTACTACCTGAGCCCATTCGTCTACTAGGAATAATAGGAGTAAGAGCAGCATTAATCCCATCAGGTTCTTTATCCAGCCCATATTATCTTCTTCTCCTTTCTTTCTCAGAACGAATACTGCTACCACCGCCAGTCCCCAGAAGAAGCCAAGGAAGATTACTGAGCTCATTATTACTGTGATTAGTCCACCTGTGGCTAGCAGCCATTGGTGTGGCATCATGAAAGTGCCTATCATGCTGAAGGCAAAGCTGACTATGCCTGCTGTCTTGTTGTCGAATATCTTAGTTTTTTTCAAGGAGAAATTAGCCACTGCGAATAATACCACAAATATCATGAATTTAAGGAAGCCTATTTGTACTGTTTCATTGCTTCTGAGCACTTCTATGTTGAACAGGTTGCTTATCATTTCTATAGCGCCATTAAGAGGGCTGATGCCTGTTCTTACAGAATAAGCCAGGGTTCCAGGCGTTAGAATTATCAATAATAGAGATAAGAATAAGTATTTTAACGTATTCTTCGTGTTTTTCATAATGCTTTATTTCCCTTTAATATTGATGTTTATAAACTTTTCTAAAAACTTTTACGAAAAGTGTGGCTGCGCTCGCAACTAAAAGCTGCTCGGTAGCACTTCACTCTGGCTTCTTCTAGAAACTCGTGGTTTTCTAGGGTTTTGATGTGTTTGATGATTTTTTTTAATGGTAGGATTTGTTTTTTTTACAGACCTCGTGGTTTTTTATGGGTTCTAAAGAAAAAACCTTCTCAAGACTTCTGCCCGCACCCTTTTTATTCAGCTTCTCCTGTTTTTTGCTTCCTCCTTTTCAACCTCGTGGTTTTTCCAGCTTTTCGCTTGTTTTTCATGTGTTGATATTTCAAATAACGATTTTTCGGGGTTGGAGTTTGACTTCATGGTTTTTTGCGCTGGACCCTTGTCGATTCTTGTTCTGGGAATTTCTTTGATGACATTTTTCAGGATTCCGTGGTTTTTTGTGCTTCAAGGCTGCTTTTTTGCTGGTGGAAGGTTATTTTTGCTTATCCTTTGGTTTTCAATTTTTTTTGTCATGTTAATGGAACTTTTTGCAAAATTTTTTTCAAAAATTTTGTTTTTTATATTGCTTAAACAATATATTTTATATACAATATATTGTTTGAACTATTAATTGTTTCTAATATATATTGTTATAAATATATATCTTATAACCAATAAATATATAAATGTATTTTTTATTATTTTGTTGAGTGGCCAAAAAGAACGCTGATGACAAGGACGACTCAGATTACCTTGAGTTGAAGGGTTTTTTGTCGTTTCTAATTTTGCACGAGTTAAGCCTTAAGAACTTATGTGGCGATGAACTTTCTACAAAAATCGGTGATAGAAAGAACAGGCCTTTAACCCCCGGGACCATTTATCCTGCCTTGAAGCGGCTGCGAAGGAAAAAACTCGTAGTTTACCGTCGGAGAGGCAGGAAAAAGGTCTATTCCTTGACAGAGCTTGGCAAGAGGGAGCTCCGTAATCTTTATGTCTCATTTAGCACTTACTTTTATGGCTTGAAAAACAGGATTTCACGTAAGCCCGGAAAAAAGAAGGTCACTCAAAGTAAAAAGTAGTATAAATATTTTATTTTTTGATTAAAACTTTTAGAAAGAGGTTTGATGAAGATGTTGCTGTTCAACAAGAAAGCTGATGATAATGCGGATGATTCGGAATTATTTGGCCCGACATCGTCTTACATCAAAGATGAGCTGGAACTCATACAAGATCAGCAGGAAAACATAATCCGTGTTTCAGAACAGCTTGAGAAAGCATTTGGAGAGACAGATAAGATAAGACGGCTGCATAAGATAATTAAAAAAATAGACAACACCATATTGAAAGAGAATATTCGGGAGAAAAGAAAACAGGAGTCAAGGCTTATTAACCTAATGGAAGAGATAAAAGGATTGTTAAAAGCAGAAAGATATGAAGACATAGAAAAGCTTATGCTTCAGGTGCAGAGCCAGAGCAAGCTTAAAATTCGGCTCTCCCAGGAAGAGCTTCATAACCTAAGAGCTACGATTGATGAGATTGAAGAACTTTACAAAGAGGCGGCAGGGCTCTGCAGGCTTTATAAATTGGCTTATGATTATCTTAAACAGATTCATGATAAGTGTCAGGAAGAGCTTGGCAAGGAAATGATAGAAGAAGAAGAACTGAGCAAAGCAGGAAGCTATACCCCGCATATTCATTAAGGGTAAAAACCAAGATTTTAGGTGAGAACATGGCATTTTGGCGTAATTTTGATACAGATGTTAGGCGTGCCGGAAGAGTTAATTATGATGTTAACATTGATGAGCACATTGCTGCTGAGAAGCGGGCTGCTGACGGAATCAGAATGGGGTTTGAGGCTTCAAGGCAGAATTTGAAGGAGATTAAGCATGCAGAACGCTATTTTAAGAAGGCAATAAAAGCCCTTGATTGGGCTGCAAGGGAGAAAACCCGGGTTGAGGAGGATTATGATTATAGGGTTGCAGTTGCAAGAAGAGAAGGCCATATGGATGAGGAGCGCGCTCTGAAGCACATGAAATACAGGATTATGGCTAAGATAAGCGTATGGACTTATAAGCAAGTCAGGAAATACCTTGCAAAGATTGCTCGGCTTCCAAATGCTGAAGCCCAGTTTGCTCAGGTTAATCAGCAAATCACTAAGGAGTTGGAGGCTTTGAGCAGTGGAGTGAGGCAGGAGTACAGGGAGGAAAGAGTGGAGGTTAGGACTAGGTGATGGCTTGAAGCCCTAAGGCTTTTTTCTTTAATCAAAACATTTAAATAAGCACAGTTCGTATAATACTCATTATACGTACTCTGCGCATGCTTGAGCACGCATAACATATGGTTCAAACACGCACAACATAAGCATAAAAGAGCATAAACGCGACAAAAACCCTGTATTAAGGGATAAAAATAGCAAAATTTGAGGTGATCATCATGCCAATAACACCACCGCGCTCAGCCAGTGGACAGGGAGGAAGAACACTCGTAACAAAAGAGTTCTTTGTAGGCTTGCTAGCCATAGCCCTTGGAGGATACAACCTGCTTCCTTACTTCGGCGTTAATCTACCGCCCTTTGAGCCTCCCAAGATAGTTGCCAATATCGTTCTGGTCATAGCTGGCCTGATTCTCTGGGTGACTGCTTATAAGCTCTGGAGATTCAGATGGCATAGCCGAGGGCTTTTCTAAGCAGAGAGCAGCTTAAAGATGGGAGAGGAAGATTTTTTAAAAAAACTTGAAACAGAGCTAAAGATAAGAGGCTTCAGCCAGGAGACAGTTAAGGCTTACAGAAGGCACAGCATTAACTTCCTCAAATACGTCAATAAAAGTTCAGATTTTGTGTCAGAGGATGATGTCAAGGCTTACTTGGCTTATCTTATCTCTGATAAGAAGCTCTCTGCGAGCTCTGTCGCTCTTGTCCGCTCCTCTCTTCTGTTCTTCTTCAACCAGGTTCTGGGAAAAGGGTTTTCAAGCATAAAAACTCCTAAAATCCAGAGAAACCCGCCAGCCGTGCTCTCCAAGGGTGAGGTCAAAGCATTGATAGATGCTTGCGTGAATGAGAAGAGTAAGCTTCTTGTGCAATTGCTTTATTCTTCAGGACTAAGAATTAGTGAGTGCCTTAACCTTATGGTTGAGGACCTTGATTTTAATGAGAACATCTGTGTTGTTAAGCAGGGCAAAGGGAAAAAGGATAGGGTTACTTTGCTCTCTGAAAGCCTTGGAGTAGAGCTGAAAAAATACCTGGAAGCCAAGGATTGCTCATCAGGGATTCTTTTCAGAAACAAGAAAGGCAGTGCTTTGAGCGTGAGGAATGCTCAGAAGATTGTTTCCAGTGCTGCGAAGCGCGCAGGCATAAAGAAGAACGTGACTCCGCACAAGCTTAGGCACTGCTTTGCAACCCACCTGCTGGATTCCGGAGTCAGCATAAGGGTTATTCAGGAATTATTAGGGCATTCTAACCTTCAGACTACCCAAATTTATACCCGCGTGTCTAGGGAGCATATCAGAAATGTGAAGAGCCCTCTCGACGATTTATAACGTTTTTTTAGGTCACCTTCTTCTCAAAATTTTAATTATTTATCATAATATTTGTTTTCTAAATGATTTAATCATAAATCATAATTTATAATATTGTTCATACTATATATTGCTCACACAATAATAAAATATCTAATCAATAATTAAAAATTATATTGTACACTAGGAAATATATTTTTGAGTAGTTCTAGAATGTATTAGCAATGCCTATGATGATCAGAAATAAATTTTTCTTCATAAATCTTCAGAAAACATGCACCTTGCTCACAGACAGCTGGCTGGCAATGCGAGGGTCAATCTCCAGCACGTTCCTCCTGGCCTGAAGATCCTTAAACTCAGGCTCAAGGCTAAAAACCAATACATCATCCACAAGCTCCCTGCGCACAGGGATTCCCTTGCTAATAATGTTGAGGATGTACATATTCACCATTTCCTCTGTAAAACCAAGACGTCGCGAGATGTCTTTCAAAGTAATGCTTTTATTAAGATAGAGCACCATGAAAACCTCCTGCTCTCTCGGAGTAAGCTTAACACCAAGTTTCCGAGCTCTTTCAGGATTAATCATCAGCTCAAATTCATCAAGCCGCTCAGATAACTTCTCAATCTTAGCCTCCAGCTCTGTAAGCAGGCACTGATTAGCCTGAACCTCAGAAGTGTTCTGGTTAATAGCGTCAAGATGGTCCTCAAGCTCAACCTTAACAGCCTTAAAAGCCTTCCTGACTCCCTCAGCAACTCTGTTGAGCTCTCTATTGCTATTATTACTCCCCAAAGCCTTTAAGATAATCACTTCACCCCCTCTGACGTGAAAAAACATAAAGTAATCAGGTATTTAAAAAGTTTATTGTAGTGCAAAATCAGTTTTCCAATAAAATAATTTTTAAACCCCAACCCTTTCTTTACCTATATGACCAAAAAAGAACTTAGCATACTTTTGTCTCGGCTTAAAGTGTTTGACAAGCCAGAGCTGAAACTAGAGCAATACCCTACTGACTCGGAAATAGCAGGAGACTGCCTCTGGTTTGCCTGCATGCAAGGCGATATTAAGAACAAAACAATAGCTGACCTAGGCTCTGGAACAGGCATCCTTGGCCTTGGAGCCTTGATATTAGGAGCAAAAAAAGCCTTTCTAGTAGATATTGATGCTAATGCTATGGAATTGGCAATGAAGAATAAAGAGTTCTTGGAAAAAGAAACAGGAACAAAATTAAACGCAACCTTCTTAGCAGGAGACGTTAATATATTTGACAAAAAAGTAGATGTTATTATAATGAACCCTCCTTTTGGCACCAAGAAAGAGAACACAGACACTGCTTTTTTACTTAAGGCTATGAATGCTGCTGATATTATTTACTCTTTTCATAAGGCGAGCACCAAGAACTACATTGACAGACTGGTTCGTGAGAGCGAGTTCAAGACAACACACTACAACGAGTACGATTTCCCTCTTAAGATGAGCATGGAGCACCACAAGAAAAGGATAGAACGAATAAGAGTAGGGCTGTGGAGGATGAAGAAACGCTGACTCTGAGAAAGATTCCTAAACTCAATTTTCATAACCTACCTGAGAATACGTTGCAAGCTCTGAGCCGTGCTAGGCCCACTAGTCTGAGTCTTGGCACTAGGAGCTGTTACGTACCCTGTAGCGATTCTAATCTTGCCTTCATTCAATTCTTTCAAGAAAACTTCATCAAACTCTGTCACTTTCACATTATATGCCTCGTCAAACGTGACTCTATAGTATTTTTCAACTGCAGTGTAAGTGTTGTCTGTGACCACTGGCTCTGTTAATTTAGCCGCAGCAGGATATAAGCCTTTTTTATCATCCCTCTCAAACCAAACAAGGTACAGCTTTTGCTTTAGTAGCTCTGCCTTAAGCCAGTAGCTATCATGAATTTTACTATCTAGCCTACCGGAGCCCTTAGCCTGCGGATTGGCGCCGGCGCTTTCAGCAGCATAGCTGCTCTTGCCAGTGACCAGCTTCTCAAGACCAAGCTTGTCGCCAGTGTAATGATTCACTCCGTAACCAATCGCGCCAACCATTACTGCGCCTGCAGCCCATTTAACCCATTTTTTGACCATTCAAACCACTTCTTAAACCAAAGCATAGAGAGACTGAGTTAAATATAAAAAAGTTCCGATTAAAAATTAGATTAATAGTCCCCGCCCCCAGACTTGGATGTGTAATCAAATCCCGTGAAGAATCATAAGCTTCTTGCAGAGACAGGGACGCCAACTCTGCCTGCAGTGATATGCTCAGCTTTAGGCTGATATTCTACTTCAGGCTCAACAACGCTCCAATAGAAATCCGTGAATTTAGAAACTTTCTTATTGCTAACATTTAACTTATACATCTGAGCCTTGCCCACAGTTCTTGTTAATATAATCCATTTTTCCTTGACTAGCTCATTCTTCAACTTCTTTAGTGTAGTATACCCTAGTTTGGAGAACTTCGCAATATCCTTTAATGAGTAATCAAACTCCTGATGAACTATCAAAAAGTCCAATATCTTGTTCTTGGGCGTTACTCCTTCCTTTTTTAAGAATATGCTCTCCATAATAGCTTAAGATGGCTTGAGTAATATTTAAAGGTTTCGTTTTTGACCCTCAAGGGTCGCTTTTGCGACCTAATATTTATAAATACGCGGAGCATAAGCATAGCCAATGCCAAAAATAAAGAAGAGCGAGTACATCAAATACAGCAGGACCTTAGTGAGAAAGCTTTACTCTACTGGCTGCTGGGGCAAAGGCTCAATGTACGAAGACAACTTACTTGATGGCCTGCCAGACAAATCCATCGGCAGAAAAGTCCTTGATGCACTTATCAAGCAAAGAATAATAATCGGAAAAAAGAAAAAATACGGGCACAAATATTATTTGAACACAGAAAGAATGGACAAGGCAAAAGAAATAGTGAAAGAGCGAGGAAACAGCTCAATCATACCAATACTTCTGATGATATAGTAAAAGTATCCCCGCCCCCGGAGGGCTAGATTTGCTACAAGTCCGGATGACTATTGCAGTAATCATTTTCCGGATTTTTTAATTCTTTCAATATCTCTTTGATTTTCGTTTCTTCATATTAAATCAGCCCAACCAGTAAGGATTCAAGCTTTTCAAATGTCTTATTATATTGCTCTGCGCACTCAATTATCTTTTCACTGCCCTCAACCATCTTCTTCTTGCGCACAAGAGTATAAGCATTATCAATAGCCACATAACTTTTTAGCAATTCACGGTGAATTTCCTTGAAATCATCAATATTTTTTCTTAGGAAATCAGTTCTTAAGAGCATCAACTCAAGCAAGCCCCTTGACTTGACCATTAATCCGAAGAAGGTGAACTGGAAATGCCTGAACTGACTGAGCTGAGGATTAATATTCTTAAGGTTAAGGTTCTCGCAGATGCTCTTAAGTATTCCTAACAGATCATTAAGGCTGGAGCTCTGCATAAGCAAGGCAATGCAATACTCCTTGTTGTGCTTAGTGAGTTTCATTTTTTACTATAATCTTTAATTGAGTCGTGTGTTCATATAACTTCTTCAAAATAGCATCTAGCTTCTCTTTTTTTTGCTGAGAATTAATCTTTCCAGAAGATTTTTCCAACTTATGAGACCATAAATCATCAATAGACTCCCAAATGAAGCTGCAGTTAACATTAATAATGTGAGAAAGAGCAAAAGAAGTATTATCCAAATTAAACTCCTTTTTAGCCTTTTCAAGCTGTATCTTGATTTGCTTTAACTCTTCTTTTACTTCCTTAAGCTGCTCTCGCGTCAAATCATTCCTTATCGACTTATAAATCTCGGACTTGCCAGAAATATCCTCCTCTATCTCTTTTATGAGACCTTCAATGTAGGACATGCTTGCCTTAATCCGGTTATAGTGCTGCCATTCCATTTTCAAACCTAAGAAGAAGCTATCAGCCACAAAAAGGCGGTTCTCAACATTTGTGATGGCAAGCCTCATTGCCTGGCTATGTTTTGTTCTAGGAATATATAAATTTTGCTACGAACACCATTTTATTATTCAAAAATCAATTCAAAAGCCGGACTCGAGTGAAAACTTCGAGTCCGGATTGAGAAATCATAAAAAATGCTGTTTTGTCGTCGATAAATAAGAAAATTATCCCCGCCCCCGGATTTGAGCCGGGAACCTCACGGGTACGGCTGGTCATGCTTCATTTCTAGTCTTGTAGACTGCTTCTGCATGACATCTACAGCCGTGCGCTCCACCATTAAGCTAGGCGGGGTTAATACTATTGAAGGAATAATGGCTTTATAAAATTTTGGTTTTAAAATACGGTATTGGTTTCAGAAATTCGTCCATCACATACCTTAGTTTTGAAACCAAGGTTAGATGAGACGAATTTCTGGACGAACAACCTCGGCTTTTTAGCTGATACCTTGGCCTTTAGGCCGAGGTTGTTCATTAAAGAATTAAAAAAAGAAAAACTTTATTTTCCATGTATCAGGTTTATGCTGTTGGAGTAAACCACTCGTTCCTTGCCTTGTTTCGCATCAAACCTTGCCTTGGTGCTTGGTAGCCTTATGCCGCCTATAAGGGTGAGCTTTGATTTCAGCCTGTAGGTTATGATTCTTTCCTCGTAAGGCTCTAAGGCGTGAAGCTCCCATTTGGCGATTGTTCCTTTGTGGCTTGTTCCGATATGGACTGGCTCCATTGAGCCGAGGCGAGTTTTTCTCTCAATCTCAGCTATGCTCGGAACCACGTCCACTACTCGGAGGTTGGTCAAGGGCTTTCTTGACCTGTTCTTTAGGTAAATGCTTACTTTTAACTCACTCAACCCTTCTGCTCCTTTCCCAAGAGGCTCTGCATTCTTGATAATGATTAATGGGCTTCTGAGCAAATAGTAAAGGATGACTCCGGCAATGATGATGAGTATGATAAGCACCAGCACCCTGTAGTTGGTTACTACCTCCATGTTCAAGGTTTCTTTTGGCTTGAGCGTTGCCTTTACAACATAATAGGTTTTGCCATCCTCTCCTTTTATCTTCTCTGCGTCGGGTGAGAATTTGGTGAATAATCTTTCCAAGAAGTTGATGCTGAACTTCTTCTCAGCCAGGCCTGGTTGGTTCCCGTTATTGTAAATGCTGAGTCTCTTCTCTGTCCTGCAGAATACAGTGTCCTGGCTAGAGGTTTCTTTTAAGTCAGCGTAGCCTATTATTTCGTACTGTGTTGATGATTCAGCTATGTTCTTGTCTTCGAAGAAGATGGTTACTATGAGGGTTCTTATCCCTGGCTCTGTTAAGGGGTATATCTCGAACAGTATCTCGTTCATCTTGTCTTCCAAGGGTAATAGTTTGGTGGTGTACTCCTTCTGGAATACCTCGCCGTCAATCACAACTCTTAATCCTTCAAGCTCTCTCGGGTTCCTGTTCCAGAGCCTTACAATGACAGAAACCTTTTCCCTCGGGTCAATCTTTTTCTCAGCCATGGCAATCATGGGAGTTACTGTGGGAGGATACACTCCTGGCAGGCGATCAGGATTAATGATAAAAACAGCGAATTGCTTGGTGTCGTCATAATAGAAGCCGGTTTTCTCAGAAGTTATCATTACAGGAATGAAATAAGTTCTGTCCTCAATTATCAATGGTTTAGGCTTGAGGCTCACCATGAACTCAGTTTCCTCTCCAGCAGGAATTATGCTCGAAGCTGAGCTTAGAATCCAATTAACATCCTTGGTGCTTATTGTGAATAAGTCATCATAGCTACCAGTGTTATGAACAAGCACCTTGAACTCTGCACTTTCCTCTTTCGTAATGGTGTTGTCAAGAACTTCAACAGTGTATGAGAACGCTGATGCCTGGAATGCTGCTAAGACTAGCAACGCCAGAATTAGGGATAAAACCCCGAGCTTGTTCTTTCTAATCATGATAGCCTCGCCTCCTGTAGCCCTTTAACTCGTTAGCTGAACATTAGATTAATCCATTTATATACCTTTCTATTTCAAGCCTTGCCAAGCCTTGAGGGTGCTCAGAAACAAAGTTTCTGGCACACCAAAACATTCACTAATGTTTTGATTGAAAAATGCGACATGCGCTCGTTACACTCGCTTAGTCCCATGCTAAAAACCTGATGGGGCTGCGAGGATTCGAACCCCGGTCGCTACCACCCCAAGGTAGAATGATAGGTGCTTACCAAGCACCCTCAAAATCATAGATTTTGTTGGTTGCTCAGCACCAAGCTACACTACAGCCCCTTGACTTTTGAAAGAAACTGCTCGCCTTTATATAGCTTATTTTTTCTTGGTTTTCCTTGGCTTGGCTTTTTTCTTGGCAGACGATTTGGAACTGGGAGAGCCTTTTTTGTAGAGGCTTGTAACGTATGATTCTTCTGCTTCTTTTCTCTTGCTTCTTATAACGCAGATAATAATTATTACTAGGACGATGAACACTGCTCCTAGGAAGATTTCTAAGAGCCCGACTTTTTGGTTGGTCAGGGTGTTTGAGAGAGGGGTTTGTTTTCCAGTGCCAGCAGCAGGTTGTTCTTTTTCTTCCTGACCCAATGGGCTTATGCTTATGGTTGGCTCTTCGAGTGTTGCTTTGCCTATTGAGTTTTGCTCTGCCAGGTTTGTTGTGACTGTGAAAATTGCTTTTCTGAACACAACGTCCTTGAGAGTTATCATGAGGTCTTTCTGCCCGTCATTGTTGAAGTCAATAGTTAAAGACTCTGTTCTGTCAAGCTTTATTCTCTTGTCGCCGGGCGTGACTAATAGCTCTGCAAACTCTATGCCTCTGGTGTAATCCTGGCTTACCCGCAGGATGTTCATGTCATAAGCATTTTCTCCTTTGATTGCTCTGATAACGTCATTAGGCACCACGTCCTTTATTTCAAGCTCAAGCCCTTCTCTGAGGTTGAATTCGTAAAGAGTGCCTTCTTTGCCAGGAAAGCCTGTTATTCTTAGCTCACTCTCCTCTTGTTCCCCAATCATTATCCTCCTGCTGTCAGAGGATATTATCATGTCATTCATTTCTGTGCACTCAATTCGCCAGGTGTAACTGCCTGGCTTCATCTCCAGCCTTATTCTTGTATCGTACGGTGATAAGAGGGCGTTGGTTGTTTTTATGATTTCGCCATTAATTATTAGTGAGCATTCTTTCATTTCAAGCTCTGGAGAGTATTCGAACATAAAGTAGGTGCTTGTTAGCTGGGTGTGAGTATTATCTGCAGGAGCTTTAAGGGTTATGAAAGAGCCGGGGTTGACTACAAAGCCTGTTATTGAGGCGTTGCTCGTGATGATGAAGTATATCATTCCAAGAGCGCATAAGCCAAAGACGATTTCCAGTTTGGTTACTCTTTTCATCTTAACTTCTTACCCGCAGTGCTTTTTATTATATTAAACTTTTCATTCAAAGGAGAAGGCTCTTCATCATCAGGGATTTTCAACTTAGATGCTGGCGTTGTTTCTTTACTGGTTTCAACAGGAGGAGGGATGCTGGTTTTACCCTCTTTTTTCTTGCCTGTCACTTTTTTTATCTCTTTCTTCCTCATCCTTGATTTGCTTCTTCTTGATATTAAAAGAATTGCTAGTAAGATAATGATTAAGACCGCGAAAACTATCAGGATTATCATGCCAGTTTTGCTCTTCTCTTTTTCTGGTTCTGGCTGAGGTGATACCGGCGGGGTTTGTGGTTCTTCTTCAGGTGTTCCTGGCTCTTCTGCAGGCGTCTCAGGCTCTTCAGGAATTGTTGGTTCCTCAGCAGGGGTTTCTGGCTCTTCTGCAGGCTCTTCGGGTTGCTCTGGTGTTTCTTCTACTGCTGGTTGAGTAGCTGGGTAAGGAGTCACGATAAAGTATGCATTAACGCTCCTCTCAACATCCTTGAGATAAAGCTTTATGTCTGTTGTGTTATCCTTGTCAAGGTCTAATTCAATAGAGCTATCTTCAAGTATTTTGTGAATCTTGTTGGTGCTCCTGTCACGCACATCCACAAAATAAGTGTCAATGCTTAATCCCATCTTAATAACATCAAGATAGTATGTTTTTCCAGCTATCTTTATCCTGATGTCTTCTCCTCCCTTCATTGCAGGCAATTCCACTGCTAGTTGGGACGGTGTGATAGTGATGACATAGCTTCTTGTGCCGTCAGAGTTATAAACCGTTTCATAGCCGCTTTTCACAGAGCCGCCAACTTCTAATTTGAAAGTTCTCTGCTCAGAAACTATCTTGTTATAATCAGAATCATAGCATTCCACGTACCAGGTGTGAGAGCCAGCTTCCACATCTATTGTTAATTTGTTATTCACCCTGACTATCATGGTGTTTCTTGTTTTTTTAACTTCATCATCAACTATTAATGAGCAGTTCAGGATGGTTACATCTGCATCAAAGTCATAGATAAAGTCCTGAGTGTAAGTTGATGTTATTGCGCCGTCAGCAGGAAGCTTAAGAATCAGGTTAGCAGGCGCTGCGCCGGTCATGCTCACAAATAACAATAATCCAAGAACAAATGTCGTTATGAATAATTGCTTTTTCATTCACACCCACCCTTAATTTATAGGTAATCTATTAATTTGCAATTAGAGGTATTTAAATCTTTTGCTGAAAAATCCTTAACAGCTAACCTTGCTCTCGTGCCCGTGCTTGGTAATCCTGATGATGCTGTCCACAAAGCCTTCCATCTTGGCTTCGTGGCTTACAATAATCACCTGAGCCACATTGGTCTGGGTAATAACCTCCCTGACCCTGTCGAGCTGCTCTGAGGAGAAGCCTTCTGTTGGCTCGTCAAGGATAATCAGCTCCCTGGTTCGTATGGTGCTGAGGAAGTCATTAATCACCTTGTTAAGAGCCAGGCGATAGGAAAGCGCAACACTGGTTTTTTCTCCTCCAGACAAGTTTTCAATCCAGGTTTCATAGCCGTTCTGCTCAATCACAGGCGAGAACGAGTCATCAAGCCTCACGCTAAGGGTTTCATCCTCTATCAGGGTGCTGAACCATTCCTGGAAGAAGGCATTGAACTCAGAATAAATCCTTGCGAGTATGTGCCTTTCAATAGTGTCTGCTAGTTTAATGAAGTAATCCTCCATCCAGCTCTTAACCTCATTAATCCTCGCAAGCTTTTCCTCGTCCTGCTTCATCCTATCCAGCTCCTGCTTTAATCTGTAGGTTATATGGCTAAGAGTGTCAAGCCTGGTCTTATTCTCGATCACCACTCTCTCTAGCCTGTCCTTTTCCTTTCTTTTCTCCTCTAATTCTTGCTTTGCCTTCTCAAACTCATTCTTCTTAACACTCTGCTTTTCTAGTTTTGCCTTTAAGTCCTCAATTAATCCTTTTGTCTTGCTAATCCTGTCCTTTAATTCACCAATATCCTGCTCCAAAGCCTTCTTGCGTTCCTTCTTCTCCTCCAGAACCTCAAGCTTTACCTTCTTGGATTCCAGCTCCTTCTCTCCAATTATGTAATTCTCAATTTCCAACTCAACAGCCTTCTGCTTGTTACTTAGCTTCCTCTCGAACTCATTAAGCTTTGAAAGATTAGCCTGGCAATTAGTGATGATAACCTGCTCCCTGGCTGTGACTTCCTTAATATGCTCAGGAGTGACTTTCTGCTTGCAAGTAGGGCAGGTGTCAAGCTCTGAAATCTTCTTGATAATGCTTTCAGAAGCATTCTTCTTTGTGCTGAACTCTGACTTCTTGGAGTTAATCTCAGAAAGCTTCTGCTCAACAGCCTTGAGCTCCTGCTTTTTCTTAACAACCAGGGACTTAAACTCATTAGCCCTGACAACATCAAAGCCTTCTAATCCTTTCAAGAGCTCGTTAAGCACAGAATTAACCTTTGCCAGCTCCTTCTCACTCCTCTCAAGCTGGCTGGTTGATGAGCCAAGCTCGCTCCTGCTAACCTCATAGCTCTTCTCAAGCTTTTTCAGCTCATCAAGCTCCTGCTCCAACTCCTCGAATTCCTCTTTTGCTTTTTCAAAGGCTGACTTGGCTTTTGCAACTTCTGCTTCTTGCTTTCCTAGTTCCTGCCTGAGCAAGCCTCCCTGCCTCTCGTAATCCTCTAACTCCTTCTTCTTATCAGGAAATGCTTCCAGCTTTCCCTCAAGAACGCTAATCCTGTTCTTAAGCTCGCGCACATAATTAAGAGAGTTCTCCTTGACCACCTTGTACTTGTCAATGTTGAACAATTTTCTCAGGACGTCAAGTCGGTCCTCCCTGCTCTCGTAAAGGATTCGCTTCATCTCCTCCTGAGGCGTGAAGACAGTGTACCTGAAGATTAAGGACTTGGACTTGTTAAGCAAAGACTCAGGATAGCCTATTAACTCAAGAATCTTAGCCTTAAGCTCCTGAGGCGTGCCTTCAAAAGCCTTGCCATTAGTGAGCAGGACTCCAGGCTCCTGCACTACTCCGCCAGGAGCTCTCTTCAATGAGCGCCTGATTGTGACTTCATCCTCTGCCAGCGTGAAAGTCAGCTCAACAGAGCCAGAAGCAGCGCCGTGTCTGAGAAGGGTTGTGCCTGAGACCAAGCCCTTCATGATTCCAAAGATAGCGAACTCAATAGCAAGCAGAATCGTAGTCTTGCCGCTCCCGATATCTCCTGATAACAAGACAGAGCCGGTGGGGAATTCAATGGTTGCATCTATGTACGAGCGGATATTCCTCAGCTTCAGAGAACGGATTATCATTAAAAAGAAGAAAAAAATTTGATATTAAATAGTTTGTGCTTTGCAATCTTTAACTCTTCAGTATTTTTAGAGGAACATCTGAGCGCACCGTATCCTTGTAGCCGACGCCATAGGCTTTTTGCAGGTAATTGTCAATCACAGCATTTCCGTCGTTATAATTATTATTCCACTCTTCCTGCTTCTGCTTTATCAAAGCTTCTGGCTCAACTCCTAGTCTTTTGGCTTCAAATGTTAAGCGCTGCTTTGTAGGGCTGTAAACCTTTAGAGGGCCAATGTGCACTCTTAGCGAGAAGTTCTCAATCTCAGAGTCCATCATTTCCAAGTAATGATGCAATGATTGCGGATGAGGGTTGTACATCTGGGGGTAAATGTCAAAGCCAGCCTTAAGGAATTTTTTTATAGAATAAACCTGCTCTTCTAGTGTGGCTGTAGACTGTACATTACCCTGGATGTTTTCATCACTAACTCCCTTGATAGCTGTCAAGACCTTTACAGGATATTCTGCAAGCTTATTGAGAATGTTCTTTTCATAAATGCCCTCCCTCTCAAACCTGTCAACCAATGAGCCTGTTGATAAGTTACTGTCAATCTGTCCTACAAAATTAAGGCCTTTCCTGCCTATATATCTCCACACGTCAAGCACATAATCAAGTACAGTAGTCGGCTCTCCGCCAGAAATCCTGAGCACCTTCATATTAAGGTCAACTCCTTGCTCAGCGTATTGCCTTTTTATCTTCTCCCTTGCTGCCACCATGCTCTTAACAGTCTCCTTAGCACCAATCCATGTCTTGCCATGGTTAATCCTTCCGTCATTGCTCTTGTCATCAACAAAGCAGTACCAGCAACCGCCTGTTTCTGTACCGTCATGGAAATTGCAGCCCCCGACCTGAAGAATAAAGGGCAGGTTGTAATCAAGAGCATTTTGCATCTTAAAGCCGCGATTATACTTAAACCATAATGGGAAATCAAACTCCTCCCTTTTAATTAACCCTTCTATATCCTCATCATCCATTTTTCTGATATCCTTAAATTCCTTCTTGTACTCCTTTGCAGCCAGAGGGTCAATGTCCTTTACATTAACCTTAGCCCTAAAAACATACTCTCCAGTCTTGACATTAGGCATCAGGTCAATAACTCTGGAAGTGTCCTTGCCCTGCAGAGTATCAGAGAAATCAACAACCAAGACTTTTTTTCTTTTTATGAAGAAGAACTTCTTTTCTGTCTTTATCAGCGTATTTCTTAGCTCAAGAGCCCTGTCGATAGCGTTCATTCGCATACTAACACCTCCCCAAACTTTTAAAAATAACTCACTCACCAGAAGAACCAGTCTTCAGGGCTCACTCCCTTTTTTTATGAGCCTTTGAGCCAAGAACTATATAAACTTTTCTTTTGCTTAAAACAAACTTTATAAAGTCATAAACAATAATGGGGCTTGCAGCCCCGTAGTCTAGAGGCCAAGGATAGCGGACTTTGGAAGCGCAGGAAGAAAGGCTTGTGCTGAACAAATCCGTTGGCCCAGGTTCGAAGCGAGCAGAACAAGCAAGAAGCTCACGAAAGTCCTGGCGGGGCTACTCTTCTTTTAGAATCCTTCTTCGCCTAATTTTCTCAGGACGATCCTTATCTCCTCGATAACTTGTTGCTGGTCTTTCTTGTCTGACATCCTCACGAATTTTATTACGAGGTCTTTGAGCTCTTCTGTCTTGAGGAATTTTATCTTGTAGCCGTCTGTCAGGAAGTAGAACCTGAACTTGTTGTATCTTACCTCTTTGATAACAACCTTTCCGACCGCATCTATTTCTTTGCCTTTCTTGGGGTTTTCTTCGAGCGTTTTTAGAAGTTGGAATATTTCTATGGATTCTTGCTTGAATTTTTTGTTAATCTCTTCTTCAAGAGCTTTTGTGATGATTACTTTTGCCATCTTTTCTTTGCTCTTGTTAGCGCTTCATCAATTGTTATAGTCCCTTTCTCATCCATTAGTAATTCCTGCAATTGTCTCTCTTTTGCGCTATTTAGAAGCCTTGCAAGTATCTCGTCGTATGTTTCCCCTTTGATTCCAAATTCTTTTATCTGGTCTCTTATGCTAGCGGATATAGCAATTGTTGTGTTCATAAGGCTCACCTATAACGTTTATAATACTTATAATTGTATATAATAACTATATAAAGCTTTCGGTTTTCAGGGTTTTCAGATATCTATCGAACGATAAGTGCAGCACTTGTTTTTTGACCTGCTAGTCGTGCTGCTTAATGAGGCCACTCTTCTTTCTCAGTTAGATTTATATACCAGTAATCACATAGTAATGCTTAGAGATACTCTTGGGAGGAGTGGGAGCATGACTGCTTTGAAATGCGACAAGTGCAAGGAGCTTATGAGGAAGAAAGGAGTGCTTATCATGAGCAACAGTAAGTACGAGGTTTATGTCTGTCCTCACTGCGGCTATGACAAGAAAGTCTGCCTTGGAGTGATCAGGTAAAATTAATATTTGAACATATTTTTAAACTCCTTAATACTTCTTTATTCTCATGAACATTCTGCCGAATATTAAAATTATAGGATTAACACTTTTTCTAGAGAAGCAAGGAATACTTGTTATTGCTGATTCTCATCTTGGCTATGAGGAGGCTTTGAACAGGGAAGGCATCCTGATTCCCAGGCTTCAGTTTAGGGAGGTATTGAAGCATCTGGAAGAAGTTTTTAATAAGGTGAAGCCTAAACTTATTGTGATGCTTGGCGACATCAAGCACGAGTTCGGACTCATCTCAAAGCAGGAATGGCGTGACACTTTGAACCTGCTTGATTATTTGCTGAGCAAGGCAAAGGTTGTTCTGATAAAAGGCAACCATGACGCCATCCTTGGTCCTCTTGCCAGGAAAAAGGGTTTGGAAATTAAGGATTACTTTGTTGTTGGCAATAATCTTTTCTGCCACGGACATAAATTAATTGATGAGAAGATGAAGGAATGGAAGGGGATAAAGACTGTTATTATCGGTCACGAGCACCCTGCTATTAGCATCAGGGATGATGTCCGCGTGGAGAAGTACAAGTGCTTTTTGCTCGGAAAGTACAAGAATAAGAATCTTATTGTGATGCCGAGCTTTAATTTTATGACAGAAGGCACTGATGTGCTTCAGGAAAAGCTCCTGAGCCCTTTCATCACTAATGTTTATGATTTTGAGGCTTTTGTGGTTGGTGATAAAATATATAAGTTCGGCAGGATTAGCAAATTGAAATAGGCGAACATGATGCGGGTGAACAAATGGGGATAGATGATAAGGTTACCAAGATGTGGGCTAGTGTGGATAGGATTGAGAAGGGTGATGGTAAGAAGAGAAAAATAGTACTTAGCTGCGCCTACGGAGAGTATGATGTTGAATTGAAAGACTCTGTTGCCAGGAAGCTCTGGGTTGGTGACATGTTGGAGGCTGGCTTTAAAATGGCTCCCAGCAGACTGACAGATTTCATTGGGCAGAAGCCAGAGCCTGGAGATGTGTTTACTGCTTCCCTTGAGCTAAAGTATTTGCGCGTGCCTGGTGAAGATTATATTTACAAGGCAAAAGGGTTTTACCCTGGGAAGGAATGAGGAGATTCTTTCTTTCTATGAGTTTTTATTTAATAAAATTTATAAACAAACGCTTCAAGGAAAAGCAGATACTGTTTTGTAGAATGTGTTGTGAGGTGGTTTTGATATGAGGAAATATTTTTTGACAAGCGAGAGTGTTACCGAGGGGCACCCTGACAAGATTTGCGACCAGATATCTGACGCAATTCTGGATGAGCTCATCAAGCAGGACCCGAACTCAAGGGTTGCTGTTGAATGCCTGACAACCACAGGGACTATTCATGTTGCAGGAGAAGTCACCACAGAAGGCTTTGCTGACGTGCAGAAGATAGCGAGGCAAGTGCTGAAAAGAATAGGCTACATAGACCCTAGGTTCGGGATTGATTTTGAAGACGCAGGAGTTTGGGTTTCTATTCATTCCCAGTCGCCAGACATTTCCCAGGGCGTAATTGCTAATAAGAAGGTTAATAAGGACCAGGGAGCAGGCGACCAGGGGATGATGTATGGCTTTGCCTGCAATGAGACTCCTGAGCTCATGCCTTTCCCTGTAATTATGGCCCACAAGCTCACTCAGAAGCTAGCAGAGGTGCGGAAGAATGGCGAGATTAAAGGGCTTGGGCCTGATGGCAAGTCACAGGTGAGCGTTGAATACGCTGGTGGCAAGCCTAAAAGAATTACTAATGTCGTAATAGCCCAGCAGCACATCGACGATGTTCCTGAAGATAATTTAAGAAAGGAAATCCTGGAGAAGGTTATCAAGCCTGTGTGCGGAAAATGGATGGATAAGGACACAGTAATCCATGTTAATGCTACCGGCAGGTTCGTCATAGGAGGGCCAGAGGGTGACACAGGCGTGACTGGAAGGAAAATCATCGTTGATACTTACGGCGGTGTTGGAAGGCATGGAGGAGGCGCTTTCTCAGGCAAGGACCCTAGCAAGGTGGATAGGTCTGGAGCTTACATGGCTCGTTATATTGCAAAGAACATTGTTGCTGCAGGGCTTGCTGATAAGTGCGAGGTGCAGCTTAGCTATTGCATTGGAATTGCGGAGCCCACTTCTGTGAATATAGACTCCTTTGGCACCAGCAAGGTGGCTGAGGAGAAAATAATCGCTGCTGTGAAAAAGCATTTTGATATGCGGCCAGCAGCCATCATAGAGCACCTTAATCTTAAGAGGCCAATCTACTCAAAGACTGCTTGTTACGGCCATTTTGGCAGGAACGACCCTGACTTCACATGGGAGAAAACTGATAAGGCAGTAATTCTGAAGAAGGAGTGCGGCTTGAAGAAGTAAAATATTGGTAAGTTAGGGTAAGTTAGATTAATGCTGTCAACACATGTTGTCAGTCTGTTTCTATAGTTTCTATATTTATATTGTCAGCCTTCATAATTATCAGGTATCATCAGTTTGGTTGAGTCTGTTTGTTTTCCAAGGACAAGGATGTTGGTTTCAGGGTCTATGCTGAAATCCCCTTCTGCTCTTCCATTTGGCAATTCCTCATAGGGTTTTAGCCCTATGCTTATCAGCTTGGCTTCCCTCTCCTGGAGAGTCCCGTTTCTTGGGCTGATGCTCACGTTTTTTCCTATCCTTACGTTTTTATCAAAGAGAGCGTATTCTAGTCTTGAGCCTGCTCCTATGAGAGTGTAATATTCTCTTCTGGGTATGTTATTGAAGTACTCGTTCCTGTTTGCGCCCAGGAATATGCTGTTGTCTATCCTGCAGTTTTCCTCGACAAGCACCTGGTAGCCTAGAACTGAGTTAGTCACCAGGCTTCCACTGGATATTTCGTCTCCTGCACTCAGGATGCAGCCATTACATTGCGCGCCCCTGGCTATTCTTGTCGCTGGCAGGTTTCTTTTGGCTGTTTTTACCCTGTGGATAGTCAGGTCTATGGGTGTTTTTTCTCTTGTGAACTCCATGTTGCAGTCAAAGTAGTCCTTGATTTTTCCTACGTCCCGCCAGTAGCCTTCAAAGATGTGTGCATATATCTTCCCATCATTTTCCTTGATTGCAGGTATGATGTTCTTTCCAAAATCATCCCCTTGGTAGCGCAGGATGCTTTCCAGCTTGTCTTGAAAGAAGACGTAGTTGCCCATTGAGGCCAGGAAATTAAGCTTCGGGTCGTGTATTTTAAGGCGGCGCTTTGTCCTGTTTGTGAGCCTGAAGCGCTCTATTATTTCCTTGTTCTTTGGTTTTTCTGCAAAATCAATTACTTTGCCCTCCTCATTTATCATCATTATGCCAAAATCATTTACCTTGTTTTCCGGTATTGGGTTTGCAAGTATGGTTATGTCAGCGTTTGTTCTCTTGTGTTGCTTTATGGCTTCCTCGTAGTTCATGCAGTAAACGTGGTCGCCGGCAAGCACAAGCACAACCCGCGGGTCATATTTCTTTATCCTGTCCATGCTCTTTCTGACAGAGTCTGCTGTGCCTACAAAGGTGACGAAGAGGTCTTTTCCTTCCTCGTGAGGAGGAGTCACTTCCAGTTTTTTGTCTTCCCTTTCATACCCCCATATTTCTCCAAGCCCGACGTGGTTTATCAGGGACTGGGGGGCGTATTGGGGAACAATTATCACTCCGGGAATGCCTGTGTTTGAGATGTTGGTTAGGGCGTAATCTATTAGCCTGTTTTCGCCATGGATGCTAACAGCTGACTTAGTCCTGTCCCTGGTGAGAACACTCAATCGCGTTCCTCTTCCGCCTGCCATGACGAGGGCAAGTACGTAATCATCTAGAGCCATGGAGCACAAGAGCCACCACTCATTTATAAATGTTACTATTCTCTGATAGTAATTACTCAGATGGTAATATAATCTTATGGTAATAAAGGATGTAAAGAAACTCACCTGAATACAGGATGGATGTATTCCTTCTCAGCATCAGGCATCTCTGTGAAGTTCTGCTTAGGGCAGCGCTCGCACTTTATAGCTACAAAGCCTTTCTTTTTCTTATCAGGGTCAAAGCAGACACCGTTAAAACTATACATGCACATGCTAATATCACCGTACAAGCTTATTAGCCTACCTATTGTTTCCTGGCTTTTTAAACTTTGCGAAAACAAGCCCCATAAACGTTACTTTTTTATAGTAGAAGTTCCAATGAATACATTAAGAAAGGGTTTTCAGGGGTGATTGGCTCTTTGGAAGACAAAGGCTTTTTAGGCATTGATGAATCAAATCACGGCAGGTTCCCAGAAATCTTTGTTGGGGTTTACTCCCTTTATGAATGCGACACTAAACCAGCTTATTCTCTAAATGAGCCCTTGGAGATTATTAATAAGAAGAAACTGCCGAAGATAAAAAAGAAAAATGAAGGAGGAGGAAAAAAAGAAGAGGTTGCATACATCCTAGAGAAAAGAAAGTTCAAGCACATACTCCTTTTACAAGAGCACAAAGACAGGTTTGGTTTTGAAGGCGTTCGCGCGATTGCTTACGCAGAATTAATAAAAGAATTTGGAAACCTGGAATTGGTCATTATCGATAGGGAAATCGGAGACCAACTCAAAGAGAACATGTCTAAGATTCTCTATCCGCAGCGCCTCCCCCCAATAACTGCTGAATCAAATGCTGACCACAGATATTTAATAGTGAACAAGGCAGACCAGCTTGCCCGTAAACTATTTAGGTACTATCAGCCCTTTAAGAATGAGCGGGATTATGCAAAGTTCTCTGAATACTTAATAAGCCCTATGAGGAGCATTGACTACATCCCAACAATAGGATAGCTTTAGAGCAGAGAATTCTAATGCAATCACCATTTAAATTATAGAAATCAAATCTTGCTCTTCACAGCTTTCTCAGAAATAATTGCAGAGTTACCTGTCGGGTCTTCAATAATCATCTTGAGCTTTTCCTGGCCCCACATCACTCTCAGAAGTTTCTTTAGCATGTTCTTGGCCTTCTTCTTGTCCTCTTCATCCTCAGAATCATCTCTCAGCACTTCTACCTGCTTCTTAATTCTTTGCAGCACTCCTTCTATATTGGTAATGTAGCCGTTGGAAGCCTCTCCAGGCTCAATGCTGCCGATGTGAGGGATTTTTACTGTTGCATTGGATGACTTCACAACTCTTATCTTCATGTCTTCTTCTGACGATATTTCAAGAGTGTACTTGCAGGGCTCTTTCTGCTCCTCAGTCTCAACATCAGCCTTGTGATAGCCGCAGCTAGCGCAGTTCATAGAGAACAGGTAAGCCTTGCCGAAGAAAGGGATGTCAGTCTCTGCCTCGGTCAGCGTTAAGGTTTTGTTATGGCAGAACGGGCACAGCTCTCCGTTGATAACTGCAGGAGCTGCTTCTGCTTCTTCTGCTTTGCTTCTTCCTGGAATTCCCTTTTCGTTTTTCTCAGTCTTACCCTTTACCATCTGCTCTTTTCTTTGTGAAATCGCTTTTTATAGTTTATGGTAATGGAAAATACTAATTGCAAAAAACTATTTTGATTAATAGAAAAGTTTTTAAAACGTCAATTTGGAGTTTTTAAATCTTCCGCAGCGAACGCAGTGAATACTTCTGACAAATTATTTTTAGGCTATAATCAGGAAAATTTTATATACTGCTATTTTCTTCTCAACTCCCAAATGAAGATATATTTTTGCGGCTCAATATGCGGAGGCAGGGAAGATGTTGAATGGTATAATGGAATAATCTCTCACTTAAAAAAATATGGCTCTGTTCTTTCAGAAAGAGTTGGTGACTGGGATGTAGATGCTCGGAGGGAAAAAGGCCGGGAAAAGGTGATTCATGGCAGGAATTTAGACTGGCTTAGCGCTGCTGACGTGGTAGTGGCTGAGATTTCAATGCCCAGCCTGGGGGTTGGTTATGAAATCGGCAGGGCGGTTGAGCTTGGAAAGAAAGTTCTGTGCCTTTATCGTTTACAATCCCATAAACAACTTTCTTCAATGATAAGGGGCTGCCCTGATATTGCTGTCAAGGATTACTCTACCTTGGAGGAGGCTAAATGTATTATTGACGGGTTCTTTGAGAGCTTGAACCATTCAAGATTAAAGCAAGGAGGATAAGAGCAATACAAGAAAAAATAAATCAACCTAAAAAAATAAACTCATATACTAAAGAATAACTCATATACTAAGCATATACTAAAGAATTATTCCTCTGCTCCGCCAACATCCTCTTCTTTAAGCGGGTTGGTGGCTTTGCTCCTGTAGATTGAGGCAAAGCTTGGAGTGATGACGATGTAGTCATCGCCAAAGCCAGCAATGTCTCCTTCAATGGCATCGCAGGTCTTCTTGAGCTTGTTAACAGCCCTTTTCAGCTCTACCAGGTCCTTCTCTTTCAGAGGCCTGATGTTAACGAGCGCAATGGTGTAGCCTTCTCTCAGCACATCAAGTACCGGCTTGATATCTGAGAAGTCCTGCATCACAAAAGGCCTTACAATGATTCTTGAGCTCCTTCCCTTTTCGCCTTCGGTGTTAAGCTCAACATACTCGTCCTCTGCCTTGACATGATCTTCATCATCGTAGCTGCTCTTCTTCAGCCTCTTTAGTGAAAAAAGCTTTATCATTCTAATCCCTCCTTAGTTCCTTCCTTAACCTAGGTTTTATTATAGCATTAATCCTGAATTTTTATTATCTCGTTTTATTCACAACTATATAAAGCTTTTGGTTAAAATAGTCCTCAGGCGACGTAAGGGCCGAGATCTTTCTTAAAGCCTTCAATAAGTTTGACTTGGCTCGGGTTAATTCCAAGCCTGAGGGCGAGGTAATAACTGGTTAAGTCTCCGAGTATGATGGCTGAGAAGAGCTTGCTCAGCAGCGAAGGCCCTGTTATGCCTATCTCTGTTGCGCTTACCCCCTTTCTCAGCATGATTTCCTTTGTAAGGCTCATCCTTTTCTGGGTGCGCCTGTGGTCTTCGCTGAATCTTAAAATGATTGCGTGATAGCTTCCGCGGGTGTTTGCAAAGCCCTCGACCTCATTATGGTTCAGCTCTGGAAAAACATTGTTAAAAGCCATTATCTTGCTGTTCTCATTGAACTGGCACTTCCACCTGTAGCCAACAGGCTCAAACCTTTGGCCAGTATATATCAAAGGAGTTTTGTTAATAAGCTTCTCTGAGAGTATCATGGCGTTCTTCTCAAGGAGCTGTAGCTGGTTCTTCAAATCCTCTTTGAGCTTGAGCACGTCAGTGGCTTTGCTGCTAATAAGCCTCAGCTTTTCCAGGAGCCTGAGCATTGCAAAGAACTGGGTGGTCATGGCTGCTCTTGGCTGATAGCCTGGCTGGAGAGTGATTATCGGAACCTGAGCAGCACTCGCATACTCCTCAAGCTTTCCTCCCGTGGTGACTGCTACAACTCCGCAGCCTGCTCTTCTTGCTTCCTTAAAGGCGCTAAGGCTTTCCTCTGTGTTGCCAGAGTAGGAGCAAACAATCACCAGGGCATGCTTGTCCGCCCACAAAGGCAGGTTATAATCCTGCAGGTTATGGACTGCTAGTTTTTCATCAGCAAGATAGCTTTTGAGAAGCAAGCCAGCAATGGCAGAGCCTCCCATGCCTGCAATAATGACTGCAGAATATTTTTCTTTGAGCCTTCCAAGGTTCAGCGCTTCCACTGACTTGTAGCCAAGCTCTGCTTGCGAAGGCACGTCTAGGATGGCTTGGCGCATATTCTCAGGGTCTAGCTTGTAATAATCCTCTGGCAGATTAAGCGTTTCTCCTGGCATGAGAATAACTCCTCCTTCCTCTTTTTCTCCCTTTCCCTTTGATACTAGTATGTGATATGGATTTTAAATAATTTGTGCTAAATTTGTGCTAAATTACAAAGAAGTTCCTTAATACTTATCTAGTATTTTTATTGGTTCTGGAAATAACACTGGTTGTGGCTTTAGGAATTCCTTAACTTTTTCTTTTGTTTCCTTTACCCAGCCTTTCTCTGGCGGGTTTGGCATCTCGGCTTTGGTTAAATATTCTGCAAAGTTAAATGGAATTAAGGACAAACCTTCCACTATTCCGCCCATTCCAACGTACTTTAATACAGAAGATGCTTTTCCTGATTTGCTGTCAAGCAAACAGTAAGATGAAAAAAATGCAATAGGAATTATTGCTAAACCACAAGCCCTCGCTACCTTGCCTAATTTTCGATGCTGACCTGTAGCTTCATTGCGTAGTTCTTCTTCTAAAGGACTTGTGTAATCAGGCCACAACAATCCACTTAAAGAGTACGCACCAAAAAATACTGACATTGCCCGTAAACCAATTAAACTAAGCCCAAATCCTCCAACAGCTATTTTATAGCTGGTTTTGACAAGATTCTTATAGCTCTTCCCTGTCAGATTTTGATAAAGCCCCCCTAGTTTACCTGCTGTTTTTATCATGCAATTATCGAACCGGGTTAATCTGCTTCCATCATCTGGATAAAACTTATCTTCTAATGACATGGTGCTGGATAATTTTTCATTCTTTATAAATTTTTCGTTTATAACTACTTATAAGTGATTAAAATATTTTAAACAAACTTTATTAACCTTGATTAAACCCTGCTTTTTCTGATGGAAATCTTTATTCGCACTTTCGGCTGCACCTTGAACCAGTCTGACAGCGAGGTCATGAGCGGCTTGCTTGTTAAGGCAGGCCACAAATTGGTTGGCAGTGTGGAAGATGCAGAGCTTGTGCTTTTCAACACCTGCACTGTCAAGGATAATCCTGAGAAGAGATTCTTCTCTGAGCTTGAGAGAGCGAGGAGCACAGGCAAAAAGGCTGTGGTGGCTGGCTGCGTCCCCCAGGCAGAGCCTGGCAATGAATTGTTAAGAAGCTTTTCTGTTGTTGGTGTCAGGAACCTTGACAGGATTGTTGAGGCTGTTGAGGCAACTGCCAAGGGTGGTGTTGTCAGGATGCTTGATATGAGAAATAATCCTCGCCTTAATCTTCCTAAAATAAGAAAAAACCCTGCAGTCGAGATTATCCCTTTATCATCAGGCTGCCTTGGTGAGTGCAGCTATTGCAAGACCAGGTTTGCGCGAGGAGAGCTTTTCAGTTATGATGTTTGCGCTATCAGGAAGCAGTTTGCAGATGCTATAAGGGACGGGATTAAGGAGGTTTGGCTTACAAGCCAGGACACTGGCGCTTATGGCAAGGACATTGGCAAGAGCCTTCCTGAGTTGCTGAATGAGCTTCTAATGGTTAAGGGCGACTATGAGGTTCGCCTTGGCATGCTCAACCCTAATCATGCCCTTGAATTCCTTGAGGACTATGTAAGAATTCTTAAGCATCCTAACATGTTCAAGTTTGCTCACCTCCCTGTTCAGAGCGGGAGCGATAGGGTTTTGAAATTAATGAACAGAAAATATGTTGTTAAGGATTTCACCAGGATTGTTAAGAAGTTAAGAAAGGAAGTTCCCTTGGTGACTATCGCCACAGATATTATCTGCGGTTTCCCAGGGGAATCTGATGCGGATTTTGAAGCAACCTGCAAATTGCTTGAGAAGTTTAGGATTCCTGTTGTGAACATTACCAAGTTCTGTCCCAGGCCAGGCACTCCTGCTGCCAGGATGAAGAGGCTGAGCACCAGGATTGTTAAGGCGAGGACGAAAATGGTTGTGGAGCTGCAGAAAAAAATAATCAACAATAAGGAGTGGCTTGGCTGGACAGGAGATATTATCATTGACGAAATCGGCAAGAATAATTCTTTTGTCGGAAGGAATGAATATTACAAGCCGGTCGTGGTTAAGGCTGCTGGCTTGAAGATAGGAGATGTTTTGAAAGTAAGAGTGATTCGGGTTATGCAACATTACCTAGAAGCATTGCCGGTGTGAACCGAGCACATCATCCTTTCTCACTCACCTCGCCTTATTTTTCAGGTGGTCGCCTTCAGATACCCCTTTATGAACCTTGCCCTTGCAGGGTCTTTTCCTTCCATCTCTCCAAGGTCGATTTCAAGGGGCTCTTCGTAGTTTTCTTCCACACAAATCACCCCATTTAAACATGTAAGCTTTGCGACTTTTTCACTTTTTTTTCGCTTACAAAGAGCGTGGTGTAATTTCTAGTATTTAAATATTACGATATCATATCATACTTCATCATACTAATTTCAAAACATTTAAATACTGAACATCCCTTCCCAGAGCAAAGCATTTTTAAGAGGGGAGAGCTATGAAAGAGCGCGTCACATTAACCATTGAAAAAGAAATTCTGCTAAAAGTAGACCAAAGCGTGAACGGAGTTGATGTCAAGAACAGGAGCCATGCTGTAGAGCTGCTCCTCACCAAAGCATTCGGGAACAACAAGCCATCAAAAGCCATCATCCTAGCAGGAGGAAAAGGCACCAGGATGAAGCCAATGACAGACTTCATACCCAAAACCATGCTAAGAATAAACGACAAGCCAATCCTGGAGCACAACATAGAATTATTAAAAAGACACGGAGTAAAAGACATCATTATAAGCATTGGCTACAAAGGAGAGCACATCAAAGAGTACTTTGGAGACGGGAAGCAACTCGGAGTGAACATAAGCTATGTTGAGGAAAGCACTCCCATGGGAACAGCAGGCCCGCTAAACATGCTACGAGGCCAGATAAACGATACCTTCATACTCATGAACGGAGACGAGCTCAAAGACATAGACCTTGAAGACATGTTCATGTTCCACAGAAAAAACAAAGGCACAGCAACCCTTGCTCTCACAACTGTCGAAGACCCTTCAAGCTACGGAGTAGCAGTTATGAACGGCAACAAGATAATGACCTTCATAGAAAAGCCAAGCAAACAGAACGCTCCGAGCAAGCTAATAAATGCAGGGCTCTACATCCTAGAGCCAGAAGTGCTCAAGATAGTGCCGGAAGGATTCTCAATGATGGAGAACGACGTCTTCCCCAAGCTAGCAACTAATGAGAAGCTACTCGGCTACGTTTTCTCAGGCCAATGGTTTGACACAGGAACGCCAGACAAGTTCTCAAAAGCAGCAAGGGAATGGGACGGGCTGGATTAATTAGATAATAAAGACAAAAATTATATAAATTCTTTTTAATCATCTTTCTATTCAAAGAGGTGGGGGAGCTGAGAATATGAGCCTTGTTAGTGAATTAAGAGCTGTTCAGGATAACTTCAATGCCTCAAAGCCGCATTTCCCCGAGCTAAAGGAAAAAAGACTTGACAAAGCTCTGAGGAATATAATCGAGCGCTACAGGGTAGAGGAATACCAACGAGACAAAAAAAGATTAGCTACTTTTTCAATCTACAAAGACGCTCTGCTTCCCTCCACGCACCCGAACCTTGACGCGGTTATCAATGGTGAAACCACATACCAGCAGATGGTTTTCAAAACAGGGTGGCAGAACTACATGACAAGCAAGGCAGGATTCTTTGACACGATAATATTTCATGCAAACTCCCTGAACGACTTTAAGAAAGATGTCAAGTTCCTAGACGAGACAATACAAAGAGTTTACCGGACTTACAAGCCGACCAAGAAAGTATGAAGATAAGACCTTGAAAGTAAGGTCTGAGAATAAGATATGAAGATAACATCCTTTCAGAGAAGAGTGTACGAGCTAGCAAAGCAAGTGCCGCGAGGAAAGGTTACAAGCTATTCTGCGATTGCAAAGAACCTTAAAAGCAGCCCGAGGGCTGTTGGACAGGCGCTACGAGTGAACCCATTCGCTCCGATAGTTCCTTGCCATAGAGTTGTGAAGAGTGATGGCAGCATCGGAGGTTTTGGTGGCGAAATAAAAGGCAGGAAGATTGAGGAAAAGATCAGGATGCTAAGAAAAGAAGGCGTGGAGGTAAAACAAGGTAAGATAGATAAAAAGTTTTTTATACACGCCTAACTTCTCTTTTTTTATGAAAAGCATTGAAGAAGCCCTGACAAAGCATGATGTTTTGCTGAACAATATAAAGCAAAGCCTTCCCGAGCTTGAGAAACTGCTGGGCGAGGTCTCTGACCATTGGCAATATGAAGATTCGGTTTACAGGTATTACCATCAGTCCTTCAAAGTGTACAGGGTACAGGCCACGACCCAAAAAATCTATGCTGCCCTGGAAAACATTTCTCCGCACGAACCAAAGGAGATTCCTAATGAGTGGTTCAACAACATCATGATGCAGGGTGCTGCAGGCGAAGTTTTCAAGCTTGAGCATAACCAGAAATGGGAGAAAACCTGCCGCCCATTCCTAGAGGCATTCTTTCACGCAAAATATTTCCTTGAAATGGCTGTAAAGTACGGCAAGAAGTACAAGAATACACCCAAAGGAAGGATCCCGTCTGGCTGGGCTGCGCTGCTGGAGCTATACAATATCAGATGATTTCCTCATAACCAGCGTTATGTTCATTTTTACGAGTTTACATCAAAGACAATAAACAAAGCCAAAACCAAAAAACTTAACTTTAACAGAAGTGAGGAGATTATATTTCTCGAGCTTGTTTTTCGAGCTGATAATTTTCCGAAAGCTATATAAGCACAAACTAATTTTTTTAATATAAATGGCGCAAGAAGTTAAATTATACGACCCACATCCGGGATTTGGAGGAGCCCTTCTTCCTCTGCCCAGGCCAATGAAGGAAATAGCAGATAAACTGAATGGGCAAAGCATGAGCTTAGAAAAAGCAATTGAAATGATTTCTCCAGTAGCTGAGAAGATTGGCGGGAAAGTGGCTGTTGAAGAAAAGCATAGATACATCAGATTCTGGACAAAAGACCCGCAAAGCCGCATACATTCATACAGGCTGTTATGCTACAAATAAGAGAATTCTCAATTGGATATGGATGCTTATAGCTTATAGCTGTTTATTCATGAGATAATGCTCATAAGTCAGTTGCACGCCCTCTTCCAGGCTGACTTTGGATTTGTAATCAAAATCATTCTTTGCATTCTCATTAGAGGCAATCCAGAAGTCAGGCTCTGACAATTTAATCTTCTGCACATTAAGAAGAGAAACCTTTCCAGAAAGATGAGAGTAAGCGTCTCCGAGGTATGAAAGCGCCTTGATAAATGGGAATGGAATGCTAATGCTTAATGGCTCTTCGTCCATGGCTTTGAAAATGGTTTCGTGCAATTCCTGCCAGTTAACAGGCTCATCATTGCACATGAAATAGGTTTTTGATATAGTCTTATCTGAGAGCGATGCCTTCAGCATGCCATCAACCAGGTCTTCAATGTAAATAATTGACGCGTATTTTTTCTTGTTTCCCGCGTAGATGTTTATCCTTGTTTTTGCCATCCTGAATATGTTCAGGAAATCAGAATCCCAAGGGCCATAAACGCTAGCTGGACGAAGAATAGTGCATGGCAGGAAGGCGTGATAATCCTTGACAACCTGCTCCGCCATCCATTTGCTCTCGCCATAATACTCAACCGGGTTCTCTTCTTCTGATTCGTTCTTGTAGTGATGCCTGTTCTTTGACGGGCCGGCTGCTGCATGAGAAGAAGCAAACACAAACCTTTTCATGTTAGGGCTTTTATTTTTCAAAGCACAAAGCAGGTTTTCAGTGGGCACAACATTGGCTGTGTAGAAATTCTTGAAAGCAACTCCTTTTGTAATGCCTGCGATATGGAATGCATAATCCACGTTCGTGCAGGCTTCGCATTCCACCAGGCTCTGAACATCAGAATAATCAACAAGGCACTCATCAATTGAGAGAGGCTCTTTTCTTTTCAAGGCAACAATCTCTGCATCAGAGAATGGTTCTTGCTTTCTTAATGCCTTCTTGAGGTTCTTGCCAATAAATCCGCTTGAGCCTGTTAAGAGTATCTTCATGATTATAAAAAGAGAATATTATCAGTATTCCTTATCAGTCTTTCCTCTTCTTCTTTATCTTCTTTATCTCCTTCTCAAGCTTTAGCTCTTCAAGAAGCTCCTTGTACCTGTTCCTGATTGTGACTTCTGTGACTCCTGCAACATCAGCTACTTCCCTCTGAGTCCTTTTCTCGCCGTTAATCAGGGCTGCAACGTAGAGAGCAGCTGCTGCTATGCCTGTAGGCCCTCTTCCAGAAGTAAGCTCTATGCGTTGGGCCGACTCTATAATCTCAACAGCTTTGCTCTGGGTCTCTGCGCTAAGCTTAAGGCTTGAAGCGAACCTTGGAATATAATCAGAAGGATTGCTCGGCAATATCTTTATACCAAGCTCTCTGGTTATGAACCTGTAAGTCCTGCCAATCTCTTTTTTCTCAATATTAGAGGCATCTGCCAGCTCGTCAAGAGTCCTGGGCACATCATGCCTTCTGCAGGCAGCGTACAACGCTCCTGCAACCACAGACTCCATGCTCCTGCCACGAACAAGCCCTTTCTGCACTGCGAGAGTGTAGATTCTTGCTGATTCTTCCTCAACACTGCTCGGCAGCTTTAGGTAAGAGCTCACTCTTTTCAGCTCTGACAATGCCAGCTTCAAGTTACGCTCAATTGCCGTGCTTATCCTCTGCTGCCATTTTCTTAGCCTGAAGAACTTGTTCTTAGCCTTGCCCCCTAATTGATAAAGGTCAGACTTCTTGCCAACATCAGTCCCAAGGCCCTGGTCAAACTGGGTGTAGCTCATAGGAGCGCCGGTCCTGCGCATCTTGTCAGCGTTCTCGCCGTCAAACTCCCTCCATTCCTGGCCGAAGTCAACCATCTTGTCCTCAACAACCAGGCCGCAGTCCCTGCAAATGATTTCTCCCTTCTCCTTGTTCCAGAATAAGTTTATGCCGCCACACTCCGGGCACTTCTTCACCATGCTCATTATGTTCCCCCCGTTGCAAAGATTAATGCTTAAGCATGCATTGACGATAACTTTATAAAGCAGAACAAGGAATTATTTATAAAGGTTTCGCTTCTGCTCGTCTGAAAGCCTGCTCACAGGTTTTCAGCGTCAAATATAGAAAAATATAAAAAGTTCAGAATTCAGAAACAAGGATTATTAGAAGAAAAAAATGGTGAGAAGGTCTAGGAAGATTTCAAAAAAGAGGGAACTTTCTGTTTCAGGAGCTTCTGGGCTAAGGAGGAAAGAGAAAATGGAACGAGGACAAGTTTGGAGTGTTGATGTTTTATTGGCGGTTGTAATATTCATCTCTGTGATTCTGGTATTCTACGTCACCATGACCGCTAAGCAGAAGGAAGGGCTTGGTGACTTGGAAGCAGAGGCAAGCGACCTCAAAGTAGCCTTGGAGCAGAACAGGGATTTCGGATTCATACAATCAGACGGAGTGGATGATGCCAAGTTCCAGGCTTTTGTTGGAAACACCACCTATGATTATGAATCTTTGAAGAACCAGCTCGGAGTCAAAGGAGAGTTCTGCATATTCTTTGAAGACGCCGACGGGCGCATAGTATTCATTGACAACAAGCCGGGCGTAGGGAACTCAAGCATCGTAATAGACGGGCATCCTTGTGGCGTGCCGCTGAGCTGAGAATTAATAATCTTTATAAACCAGCGCTTCCCTGAATTAGATTATGCTCCTGGCCTATCTAGCGCTGTTGGCAATAACCTTTCTCGGATTATTCACAGGACTATTAATCGGCTACTTCACAGAGGAGGAGCTTAAGCCAGGCATGAAGTATTTTAACATCTTCAGGCATTTATTGTTTGTTGCCATACTCGTAATCTTCTTTGTAAATAACCCGTCAATGCCTTTCATCATCTTCATAGCTTTGCTCATAATACTCTACAGCTTAAGTAGCTACAGGGAAACCCTTTACTATTACTCGCTCGCAGTCATCTTCTTCATAGCTTGGCGTTTCAACGGCTTTGTCTTGGTAGCACCGCTTATCTTTCTCTACGGCTTCCCTCTGGGCACTATCTACCTTCAGGAGCACATAAATATTAAGAAGAAAAAGAAAAAGATAATCCTAGGAGCACTAAGGCGATACATAGGCTTCCTGGCAGTAGGAGCCCTGCTTGGATTGCTAGGATTATTTATTTAAACTACAACGCGTTCTCTTTAATTTATGAGAGAGTTAATAACCAAAGATGGCAGCATCACTTTTTACAGCGAAGAATATAATGAGACTTACCACTCAGTTACTGGAGCTGTTGAGGAGGCTTTCAAGAAGTTTGTTGAGCCAACACACATCGCAAACCTTGCAGAGTTGGGCATGGTAAGCATCCTTGACGTGTGCTTTGGGCTTGGCTATAACTCAGCAGCAGCCATTGACAAGATACTAGATGTTAATCCTGAATGCAAGATAATCATTGTCGGCTTGGAGAAAGACGAGAAAATACTGAAAGCAATCCCTGGGATTTTTTGCCTGCAAATAAAGAGTTACAACATTATCAAAGAGCTGGTCAAGAACAAGCTGGTTAATAACAATTATGAATATGATAACCATAACGTAAAAATTAACTTATTGGTCTGCGACGCCTTGGACGGGATTAAGAAGCTAAAGCTTAGGTTTGACATAATCTTCCACGACCCTTTCAGCCCTAAGAAGAATCCTGAGCTCTGGACAGAAGAGTTCTTTAAGGAATTAAGAAAACATATAAAAGAGGACGGCGTATTCACAACATATTCGTGCGCAGGACAGATAAGGAGAAACCTCAAGGCTGCTGGCTTTAGCGTTAAGGACGGTCCTTGCGTCGGGAGGAGAGCGCCGAGCACGATTGCGATGCCTCTATAAGAAGGCATAGCTTACATTCATCTTTACATCTAGAGGTCTGGCTCCGAACATGGACCTTGCCTCTGGGTTGAGGGGCATTATCTCCTTGTCTAATCTTAATTCTGTGTTGTCCTTGTATTGTTTACATAAATCAATGACTAAGTATTTGCCGCCTTCTTTTCCTGTTCCGTAGCTCGTGTCCAGCAATACTTGGTGATGGCCATACAACCCGATACCATACTTCACCATGTCTTTCGGCAGTAGCTGTGTAGGCGTGTGGCCTGTGATGAGTAAGGTGGCATTACTCATCTTCTTAAGAAAGGCTTCTACATCATTATACTCGTACCCAAACCTTTCAAGCTCATCCTTGCTTAGGTATTGGAATGCAAGATGCGGCCGGTTCCATTGCAGCTCTCTGATCACATCCTCGTTATGTTCAACAATATCTTTTGGCGTTCTCATTTTTTTTGAAGGCCCTCCGTGAACATAAACTGCCCTGTTCTTTCCCCAGGCTAATACCGGAAGATTTTTCAGAAACTCATTATGCACGTCAGTCATCTTCTGGACAAAATTGTATTCTAACAGCACCCTTTTCTTAATATCATCAGACATAAACCCTTTTTTTATCAGCTCATAGAAGCGCACATCCTCAGCTTCATGGTTGCCCTGAAGATAGATGAACCTCTTCTTTTCATTTCCCAGCTCAGCCTCAAGCTCCATTATCATGTTGACAATCCTTAAGTCACCGTCCTTAGGTGCATAAGGGTCGCCTGGCTTTACATCAGTCACATCGCCTAGCTGGATTCCATAAATGTCCTCCTCGCTGTTTATCCTGCTCACAAGGTCAGTCCTCTCCAGCCATTTCTTGAAATCATCAACGCGACCATGGAAATCCGAGGCCACATAAGCAGTTCCGTAGCTTGGAAGCATCACAAGGCCGCCCTCTCTATAATAAGCATCAGGGAAGGTTTTTTGTGAAAATGGCTCTTTAACCAAAGAGTCAAGCCCCAAGGAATTGGACCTGATTATGACATTCCCTAAGACAACGCCGGTATTAATTAGAAAACCTCTTCTTGAAAGCTTCATCTTAAATCTGAGTTAAAGAAGGAGACTAACAGGATTTAAAACTATCGATAATCCCTAAAAATACAAATAATTTAATAAACCATAACTTCTTCTTATAATAATTGCCCCTGTAGTATAGCGGATAGAATAAGAGCTTGCGGTACTGGGATTTTGTTCCTGGTGCAAACAGCTTTAGACCCGAGTTCGAATCTCGGCAGGGGCGTATAACTTATGGTTTGAAACCACAATATTTAAATACTTCTAAGCCTATTCTAGCTTTATAGAAGATAAAAACCAGAAGGTGATTAATCATGGTTGACATTTATGGATTTGAGCGCAAGTACCCAGCGTTCAAAGAAAGCATCAAAGAATGGGACACTGACAACTACAATAAGAATTTAATAATGAGGTTCATTAACGCTGAAATTGAGCGCCTCAGCCCAGGAAAAAAGAACACTACCCTCTGCGCACTGAAAGGATTATTTAACGGCACAAAAAAGAAATCAAAGGTCATCACTAAGCCTTTCAAGGATTTGACAATTGATGACTTCAAGCTCATAGACAGCCAACTCTGGAGCTTTAATCTGAAACCTAACACTCACAGATTCTATAATAGCGTTCTGAAAAGGCTTTATTTTTTTGAGTTCTTAGACAGCAAGGATGAAGACAAGCTGCGCATCCTCAACCGATTGCAGACCAAGATTAAACTTCATCAACTATTAAGAAACCAAACTTACATCAGAGAAGTCAAAGAGAACGAACTGGTCAGTGTAGATGAAGCCTTGATCATGCTTAACCGCAGCACTAGACCCGTAGAGAAAGGCCTTATCGTGGTAGCTTTTGAAGGTGGCAAGCGACCTAATGAATACTTAACTGCTAAAGTCGGAGATGTTAAAAAAAGCAAAGATGGTTTTGAGATTAGCATAACGCCAAGCAAAGCAGGACACGGGAAAGATGATAAAGCCACGCTATATATTTACAATCTGAAAACATATTTTGCTGAGTTCTGGAACGCTCACCCATTCAAGAATAAGCCTGAAGCTTTCTTATTCTACAGAGAAGACCATGGTCATGTGGGAGGAATGCTAGGGTCTGCAGGAGCTTCCAAGATTATCAAGAAGCTAGCAACACAAACAGGACTTAAAAAGTGCGTTTCACTTTATAGTTTTAGGCGTGGAGGCTACACATGGAAAATTAAGAGCGGAATGAATGATGACATAGCAAGCAGAGACATGGGCTGGAGAAATGGAAGCCAGCAAAAAAGATGCTATCTTAATGTCACTAAAGAAGATGTTCTGACTGAAAGAAAGCGTTTAGCAGGCATCTTTGTTGAAAAAAAAGCTATGCAAGAGGTCAAAGACAAGCCTTGCCCCTGGTGTTACGCTGTTAACCCTCCAGGGAATGATGCTTGCAACTCTTGTGGTAGAGAGCTTGACATAAAGAAGGTTTTAGAAACAGAAAGGCTTGAGCGAGAAGATTTGAAGAAACAAATGATTGAGCTTCTCTCTGATAAATTTGACAAGCTCATGCGAGACCCTAGGAGCATGAAAGCAGTCATGATGGAAAGAGAAGCCCAGAAAAAGAAGAAAGTTTAAATTCCAAGGGCATGTTTCACTCAAAAAGGCTGCCTTTAGACGTGAAACAAGGCAAAAGAAACAAGAAGAGATGGATGGAAATGAAAAAGTCAGTCAATAAGCCTGAGCGGGATGTGATGCTTTACTTATTTAGACATCAAGGAGAAATCAAAAAATCCGCTTATGTTGTCATGAAAGCAGACCCTAAAAGAACAGCTAATACATCAAGAGATTTGGCTACTATAAAAAAAATGTGTGATTCTGGGCATTTGATTAAAACTCAAGATGGATATAAAGTCAGCGATGCCGTTATGAAAATTATTAAAGGTTTTGAAAATTATGAATTTCTAAATAAGTCTGGCTTCTTGGAGCAAGTCATTGACATCTTATTTCCGAGCAAAAAGATGGGAAAGAAGGAGCAAGAAGAAAAAATTATGCGCTTATTAGATGAACACTTGAAGGGAGGGACGGCCATGAATATGATGACAAAAGGTTTCTTTGGCTCTGAGCTCGCCCATCAGGTTGTTAATGAAAAATTAATTGAGAAAGCTGATGAGAAATTAGAGAGAAACATAAGAAAATAGTCGTTTTTGTATCTAAAACTTATAAATACTTCTTGATAAAAGGTTGTTATGACTTTTTTAAAACTAAATCCTGAAGCTCACAAAGAACTGAAACTTTTCGCAGTTCAAAATTCTCTGACATTATCACAAGCAGTTCAGAAATTAATTGCAGAACGCACAGGAACAGCCCAAAAGGGCGAGAAAAGAGGAAGCGCAGATGAATGATGAAGTTTTGTTAAAAGTGGGCTTTATACCCTCAGAATTGCCTCTGGCAAGGCTATTCTTTGAAACATTCACTTTGAACGACAAGGGAGAGTGGATTCACAAATAAAAATTGATGGAGGGAAGGGAAGATGGAAAAAGAATTTTTGTTAAAATTTCTAGGGCAAAGGGTCGGTATTCTAACAAAACACAATAGAGTTTACAAAGGAACACTAATTTTGGTCGAAAAAGATTCTTTTATTCTTGATGACCGATTTATTGGGCAGCTCGGCGTTAGAAACGATTTCATTCTTGAGATAACTCCCTGGAGTGGAGAGTTAGACCCTGACAGACTGGGACATGGGAAGAGGAGGGATAGATGAAGCTGCATAATCCTGAGCAAATAGGCTATCTGCAATATTTATGCAATAGATTTGGAGACTTCAAGGTAAGCCGAGCCTGGCATGATAAAGACGGCGTCCTCTTCTGGAGCAAGCACAGGTCTGTTATGGAGTGCTGGCACTCGGAAGACGGCATCAGATGGCTAGGATTCGTCAACAATAGGGAAATATTACTCTGCGAAATAGTCTTTGACATAGACATTAATGCCACGCCAGAAAACATGAACAAGCTTTGCGATATGCTTGAAAGCCTGGGAATGAAATATAAAGCTTACAGCACTGGCTCAAAAGGATACCATATTCACTGCTTTGACCCTGACCTTCTGCAATTCCAGAGAACAAAATACAAACAGATTATTCTAAGCCTTTTCAACTGCGACATCCTAAAAGCCAGCGACCACACTATGATAGCCCTGGAAAATGCTCCGCACTGGAAAACAGGAATAAAAAAAACATTATTGAGGCAATATCCACATGAGCAAACTAACTGACCTTGCAAGAAAAAAAATCAAAGAAGAAGAACAAAAGGAGAAATATAGCTCTTTTGTCTTTGATGAGAGCAAAATTCAGAAGCCGGGAGACTTTTTCTTTTTAAAACTAAGCCCTGATGTTGCAGGCATAGGTGTTTGTCACCCAAAAGAGAAAGAGGTTTATGATAAGAAAGGCCAGTTTTTACATACAGAACAGGTTTTTGTTCCGGTGATAATAGATAGTAATCATGAACTTCATGAGGTAAGCCCTTCATTTGAGAGAGAACATAAAATAAGATTTTATTCTTTGCCTGACGAAACAGCTCTGCCTAGAAGATGGAGCGCTGATAATATAAAAGCTTATCTAGAAGAGAAAACATCAGAGGTTAACGGCTTTCAATTATTCAAGAAGATAAAAGATATTTATAGAAGATTTATGTATTTCCATAACGACAACTGGCATAATATTCATGCTTTATGGGATATGTCAACCTATTTTTATCTATTGTTTAAATATTTTCCAATCATGGAACTAAGAGGAATATCGGGCAGCGCAAAAACTAAGATTATGACCATAAGCAGGCTTTTCAGTTTTAATCCTACACAAGAATTAACCAATCCAAGCGAAAGCACACTATTCAGAGAAATAGGAAAAACCAAATATATAGATGAAGCAGAAAAAATATTTAGTTTCAATCCTAAAACAAATAAATTAGAGCCAGATACCAGAGCAGAAGTCATAAACAGCGGCTACAAATACACTGGTTGCGTGCCAAGGCAGGATAGAATAGACAATCGCTTCAAAACCATTTATTTTAAAACTTATTCTCCAAACATGATAGCTAGCATTAATGGCCTGCATGGTGCAACAGAAGAACGAGCCATAGTGCATATTACAACAAAAGCACCAAAAGAAGACTCTAGAATGAGCTTAGAGCCAGATGAAAACAATCCGGAATATCAAGCCATAAGAAACGAACTCTATGTATATCTTTTAAATAACTGGAAAGAAATAGAAAGAACATATCAAGAACTAGAAATAGAAACAATCATGAAAGATAGGGATTTGTGGCTCTGGAAACCATTATTAGCCTTGGCAAGAAACCTTGATGATGACTTATACCTGGGAATAAAGGAATTTGCAGAAACACTCACAGATATCAAAAAACTTGATGCATTACCAGAAGAAAGCCTGCTCGCTCACAGCCTTAAAATAATGTCAAACCTTCTAGAAGACAATCCTAATGAGCCGGTTCTTGTTAAAAACATAAAGGCTGGTTTATCAGATGAAAGAAAAATCAGCAATAAAAGTTTAAGCAACATGCTAGACAAGGTTGGTCTGAGAGAGTTTAGGAAGCATACCATGTATGGTTCTGCTTATCTAATTAGCCATCAAGAATTCATCCAAATAATAGAATCTCAATATCCTGGCTTTTTTTCATCATATTCATCATATTCATCAGAACCAATCATAAAAGAAGAAAATATGATGACGAAGAATGATGAATATAATAAATAATATGATGAATATTTAATAAAATTATGACGAATATGACGATATTGACGAATATGACGATTGTAGGAGAGATGAGGGTATTATAACATGTTGCTTGGTTTTAATATTTCGGATGTTGAAAGGGTTAAGGAGCTTTTCCTTGGCAGGATTGATTACTATGAGGAGCAGCTGCATGCTTATGATAGAGCTAGGTCATACCGCAACTTAATGATTAGGCTGGTTAATTTGCTTGAGGAAAGACCTCTAAACTACAATAGTGTTAAGCCTAAATGCAAGGCATCTGGCTGCTACAATAAGCCTGGTAGGAATGGTTACTGCTATTATCACTACAAGCTTTATTATGGAGGCTTTTGAACATGTTCGGTAAGGACAAGCCTGATGTTAGCATTAACCTTGATGAGTTCTTTGCTTACATGGAGCGCATAGCGAAGGCTCTTGAAAGCATAGATGATAAGCTTGGAAGGAGAGGTTAAATGATATAAGCAATGATTGAATGATGTTAGCATTGCTTAAAGGTTTTAAGCATCCTATATATAGCATCAAAATTAGGTCAAGATTGATAGCAAGGAGCTTGATTAGATTAAAGGCCTTGACATACATAACACCATGAACCATGCAAAGCAATATATAGATGATAAAAAGACCTGTTTGTATAGTTGCAGGGTGTTGTTATAATTAATATATATCCTTCCCATGTTTAAACTGGTTGATGGAATTTTGCCGGGGAGGAATCATTTTTTGAAGGAAAAGCTTGCTTGGAGGCTTAGAAGAGCTACATCCTGCCCTGGGATCTCAGCTCTGCAGCTCAAGGGCAGGCACATTATATATAATAAGGCAGCAAAGCACAGCAGGTTCAGGGATTGTCTGATATGATCATAATGGACAAAAAACAAACCAGGAGGTGATTATATAATATGGTTAAGCTGCAAGAAGTCAAAGGTCAATACACTATCAGCATACCGAAAGAGAAGGTTATCCAGGCAGGCCTCAAGAAAGGAGACTTTCTAAGCATAGACTTTGATAAGAGAACTGGAGAATTGATATTGGCAAAAATAAACAATAACATTTAAATAATAGTGTCACTATATTATTTTATTATTCATTCTTTAGCGTCTGAGACTAAATGACACTGAAGTATAGGAACAAAACCCACAGGCTCGGCAGGGGCGTTTATTTTCTTTTCTGCAATATTTTTATAAATACGAATTTTCTTCTCTTTCAGTATGAGATACGGTTACATGCCTGAGTTTGATGCTGACTTCTTCTCAGAGTTGAAATTTGCCAGGAAATATTTTGATTTTGTGGAATTCACAATAGAGCTTGAGCCGAGGAGGTACACTGTTGATTATATCAAAAGGACAGTGTCCTTAGCCAGAGGTTTTGAGCTCATTGGGCACCTGCACTGGGATATTGATTTGAATGACGCTTCTTCCTTTGGAAAAATAGCTTCAGCATTAAGGGTTTGCGCTAAGTTTGGGATAAGGAAAGTTATTGTTCATCCTTCGCCTAGTCCTGGTTTGGATGGCAAAATTATTGAGAAGAACAATATTTCTGCGCTTAAAAAAATACTGAAACTGGCTGATAACTACGACTTGTCCTTGCTAGTTGAGAATCTTGCTTCTGAGCCGTTTAATACGGCCAGAGGCATAAGAAGGCTGCTGGGTGTTTCACCAAGGATTGGCCTGGTCCTGGACATGGGTCATATTAATAGGGCCTTGCTTGGTGAGTTCAATAATTTTCTCAGGCTGAGCAGGCGCATCAGGCACATTCATCTGCATGACACGCGTGGCGGATATGACCACCTGTTCTTTAGCGACCTAAATAAGTTGAAGGAGCAGGTAAGTAAGATTAAGGGAGCGCCTTATGATGGCACAGTAACCCTTGAAATCTTCCAGAAGATTCAAAACAATAAATATGTGAAATTAGGGAGCCGGGAAAGAAAAAAGATTCTTCTCTCTCATCTCAAAGTGCTGAGGTCGCTCTGACTTCTTGTCATGGAATGGTTTACCTTTGAAAAAATCATACCACAGGGACCTGTAATTCTCCCACCTGCGCGGTTTAAGTTCAGAATTACGGAAGACCTCCTCGAAAAGCAGTCTTGCCCATAGGTAGTAATCAAGTTCTTTTGCTTCTGGTCTGATAATGCTCATCTGGCCAGGAGTTTGTATCTGGTACACATTAATGACTGGAAACCGGTTTATGCATTCCATAAACTTTTCTGCCTTTCGGGCTATGGTTTCAAGGTCGTCTATTCCTGCAACATAGGCATATGTGGTTTTTATCCCCAGCCCCCTTGCATATCCTAGGACCCCCCGGATATGCTCAAGGTCAAGCCTGGTTTTCTCAGGGTTCATTAGCTGATTCCTCTTGGTAAAGGCGTCAACAGCATAAATCAGGGTCATGTTGCCTAATTGACTCAGGCTTCTCAGGGCTTCCGGGCTGTTAACTTCGCAGCCAAAGTAAAGCAACTCTCCTTCAAATCCTAGAGTTGAAACCACCTCTTTTATGCGTTGCAAGTGTTCTACCACGCGCTCCTCGCTGTGGAAGAGCCCGGTAACAACAGCTATTTGGGAGAGCTTGCTTGTTTCCACTCCTTTTTTTTCAAGTCCTTCAAAAAAATTAGATATCTGCTTCTTGGAATTCAGGGCCGTGCTGTCTTTAATCACGCTGCTATCATAAAGGTCATTGTAATTGTGTACGCAAAAATCACATCCTCTGCAATTGCCGCGTCTCTGGCTGTTAAGATTAAGCTTGTCAGGGCCACGCATATAGCTGGTATCGCACGTGTCCAGCTCTATTTTGAATATCTCTCCCAAAATATCTTCTTTAAAGCTTAACCCGGATTCTGATGCCATAAAGCTTGTGTCACCTTTTTCTCGTACTGGCAATGCAAAATAGGTTATTCTTTTTTCCAGAGTGTTTATCTCTGTGAGAATTCTTGCTCTGAAGCCTGTTCTTACTTCATTGTTTGGCAGATAAACTCCTGTGCGGTTCAAGTCTATGTATCTTATTTCAGAAGGAGGGAGATGAAATCTTGAGGATAGCGCAGCATAGGCATCTTGGTCCTTCACTATCTGAATGCCGCTATCCCTGAGAATGGCTCTTTTTTCAAGCATGTTAAATAAAGAAAAGTTTAACTATTTATAAATATTACTGAAAAGTAGTAACTTAGAAGTAGTTATTCAGAAATTTGTAGAATTTCTGTCTATCGGCAGGGCGTTTTCTTTTGCAGAAGTTTAGCAAAGATTAAGCAAAAATTTATATATTCTTGGTTAGTAACTATTTCTTAATAGTGGAGGGTTTGTGGTGGAGGATAAAACTTTTTCACACCACCTGGTTAACCCATTTCTTTAGTTTTCCCAAGAGGGTTCCTGCATCCTTGCACCTCTGGGCTAAACCTCTATTTCTTCTCCTAGTTCTGGCATATAAACTTTGCTGTGCGTCTCCTGGCCAGCCCATTTTCCTATCTCAGCCACTGCTTCGGGGTCGCCGTGCTGGATTATCAGCTTCTTGGGATGGACCCTCCTGATTATCTCCTTAAGGTCGTTCTTGTCAGCGTGGCCTGAGAAGTCAAATTTTTCTATTTCTCCCTTCACATAAGTCCTCCAGCCCTCAAGGTAGATGTAGCCTTCCTCCATCAGGTGCCTGCCGTTGGTGCGCTTGCACTGGTAGCCTGTTAGCAGGACAGCGTTTTTTGGCTCATGCCACATCTCTTTAAGGTAGGAAAGCACAGGTCCTCCTTGGAGCATTCCGCTTGAGGTCACAAATATTCCTTGATTGCTCATTGCCTGCTCCCTGTGCCCTTCGCTGCTTACGTGTATTACCCTGCGGTTGAACATTTCATCAAGCACGCCCAGGTTGTTAACATAAGGGTCACTAATGGTTAGTATCCTGTTGGTTATTTTCTTGCACATCCCGTCAAGGTATATGGGCGCTTTGAATTTTCTTTCTGCAAGCATTATCAGGATGTCCTGCGCTCTTCCAAGGCTGAAGACCGGTATGAGCACTGAGCCTCCTCTGTTAATCACTTCCTCTATTTTGTCAAGGAATTTTTTTTTCAGCTCAGCCCTGTCAGGAAGCTCTCTTGCTCCGTAAGTGCTTTCTATTATCATCACATCAATATCGTGGTAGTCAGTGAAGGCTCCTTTCACAGTTTCTGTTGTTCTTAGCTTGGTGTCTCCTGTGTAGAGTATCTTCTTTCCTTCTGCTTCTATCAGTATCATTGCGCTTCCAGGCACATGGCCAGCATTCCTGAAGGTAAAGTTTATTTTCCTGTGTTTGTACTCCCTGTCGTATTTTACAAAGCGCACATCCTTTTCCAGCTTGTGAAGGTCTGTGTTGTTGTAAGCAGGGTGTAGGTTCCTGATCCTTGCTATCTTGTGAGAGTCCTTGAGAAGCACCTTTGTAAGGACATAGGTGAGCTTTGTGCAGTAAATAGGGCAGATTATATTGTAGTGCTCAAACAAGGGCAGCGCTCCTGTGTGGTCAAGGTGGGCGTGGCTTATGAGCAATCCGTCAATGTCAGGCAGGTTGATGATTTTCTCAGGATAGGCAAAGCCTGCTTCCTTGAACTTTATGCCTGCGTCAAGAAGGTATCTGTCGCCTTGGGTTTGCAGCTCAATGCAGCTCCTGCCCACCTCTTTTGCAGCTCCGTGAAATACGAGCTTCATGATATTTTTCTGTGAATAGAAAACTATTTAAATCTTTAGTATTTTATTTAGCTGAGAAGAAAATCCTTCGTATTTCTTGGTTATATAAATCGAAAAATATATAAATAGAAATAATGCTCAGAATGGTTATAACAAAATAAATAAATATTTATAATCTTTGATTTCAATAAAAAAATGGTTGGAGGGGTGGCGAATTGGCTATGAAGCAGAAAAAAATCTTCAATGTTTTCTTCAGGGAGAAGCCTGCCATGATGCTCGTCAACCTCCTGAACAGCAACAACAGCATTTATGCCTCAAACCTTGCCAAGCTGGTTGACTGCACCTACAGCCACGTTGTCAAGATACTGCAGGAGATGCAGAAGGCAGGGCTGGTTACTTTTGAGAAGCAAGGCAGATTAAAGGTTCTGACCTTAACCAAGAAAGGACAGGAAGCAGCCAGCTATATCAATAAGGTGCAGAATTTATTATAAAAATTAATTTATGATCTAAAGAATAAAACTTATAATATAAAGAAATCTAAAGAATAAGCTATCACTCACTCCTTCTCTATCTTCAGCTTCTTAATGCTCACCTTGTCAGGCTCAATATCAATCTCGTAGTTATCATCAGACTCAAAGCCCGCATTCTTTGTGACGAGCTCCGGGAGAACTATCCTGCTGCCTTTGAAGTCAAGAGTGGTGATTATCTTCCTTTTCTCACCCCAAGCCTTTTTTTCATCAATGCCCTTCATTATTTTAACAGCCTCAAGCTCTTTCTTCTTGGCCTTTAACTCAATAGTCCGCTCATACAAGTATTTTGCAATAATGTCAGCAACATCAATCTTGGTGGTTAAAGAGATGAGCTGCAAGCCAGGGCTTATGTTCGCCTCTATAACCAGGGGCCCTCTTGCGCTCTGAAGAATGTCAACTGCGCATATCTCTGAGCGAATTGCCTTTGCAACATCCACTGCCAGCTTCTTGGTTAAGGTGTCAAGCTCAACAGGCTCGCCTGTTCCTCCTGCGTGGAAGTTAGCCCTGGCCTCCATTAGGCTGGCTTTCCTCTTCATGCTGGCAGCAACCCTGTTGCCAATAACAATAGCCCTTATATCTGTTCCTCCTGTCTCAACATACTCCTGGATTATGAAAGGCTGCCTCAGAGTTGCTAGGGCGTCCAGGAGAGAGGAAGCGCTGGCATAAGAGTCAGCAAACATGACTCCCTTGCCTCCTGTCCCATGAGGGAACTTCATCATTATAGGATAATTTATTCTCTTAAGAATATTCTTGGCAGCCTGGATAGTTGAGCTCACATAAGTCTTAGGCATGGGTATGTTGTGCTTCTGAAGCTCCAGGTGAGTAAGGAGCTTGTCATGAGCTATGGTAAATGCGTCTGCAGATATGGGCATGTAGCACTTCTTTTCCAGCAAGGAAGTAAGGGTTTGGAGGAGCTGCGCATACCTGAACGAGCCCTTGACATAAACGCAGTCATAATCATCAATCGGTTTTCCATCATAAAGGATCTCAGCAGCTCTTCCAGAGATGTTAACCTCAATCTTCCTTATGTCAAGCTCATCAACCTGGGAGAAATATTTTTTCATTGACTCCCCGGTCAGTTCTGAGCTCTCGCTTCCAAGGCTGATGATGGCTGCTTTTAGGTTCATTTTTTCTGCTTCACCAAAGTTTTACCTATTATTGGCTTATCTACTCTTCTTATTGGGTCAACCAGGAATCCCATCTTGAGAATGTTCTGCCCTATAAGCACAGGGTAGCGCAGATGACTCCTGTCTGCCAGTGTGAACTTGGCCTTGATGTTCCTGTTTTGAATCTTCACTGAAGCCTTCACCACTGGTCTTAGCTTTGTTCCATGAGCGCTCTTTATGAGCCTGGAATCAATCACAGGGCCAAGCTTGAGCTCAGAAGCAAGGGTTAAGTCTATGCTGCTCTTAGTAGCGCCAGTATCAATCCTTGCAATAAGCTCCTTCTTGCCAGAGTTTCCACTGATAATAACTTCCTCTGTTAAGCCCACTATGGTTTTTTCTGCAATATCTTTTGCGCTATATTCTTCTGAACCAGCGCTTTCTTCAGTGCTCATTTTGTTCCCGGCCTCATGGTAGGGAATAAGATGACTTCCCTGATTGAAGGATTATTGGTTAAAATCATCACCAGCCTGTCAATGCCAATGCCTATGCCGCTGGTAGGAGGCATTCCGTACTCCATCGCCCTTATGAAGTCCTCGTCAGCCCTCTGGGCTTGCTCATCGCCCTTGCTAAGCCTCTCCTCTTGCAAAGCCCAGTTTTTTCTCAGCTCCTCAGGGTCATTAAGCTCTGAGTACATGTTGCCAATCTCCATGCCTGAGATTACCAGCTCAAACCTCTCTGTGAAATCAGGATTATCCTTGACTGGCTTTGCCAGCGGGCTGACATCCCTCGGATAATCAAGTATAAAGGTTGGCTGGACAATCTTATGCTCCACAAGCTCTGAACACAACTCAGCAAGTATGAAGCCAACACTCATATCCTCGGTTATCTCTACCCTGAATTTCCTGGCAACCGTCCTAGCCTCTTCCAGGCTTATATTGTTGAAGTCAACACCAGTAGCTTCCTTAACAGCGTCAATCATCCTTATTCGCTTGAAAGGAGCTTTCATGCTAATCTTTTTCCCATCAAACTCGAACTCAGTTGTGCCTAATGCTTTCCTGGCAACAAACTCGAGCATCTGCTCTGTGCGCTTCATGCTGTCATTATAATCATCATAAGCAGCCATGGTCTCCATCTGAGTGAACTCAGGATTATGCTTGGTATCAATGCCCTCGTTGCGGAAGTCCTTGCAGAATTCAAACACCTTCTCAAAGCCGCCAACAATAAGCTTCTTAAGATAAAGCTCGTCTGATATTCTCATGTACAAAGGCATGTCCAGAGCGTTATGATGAGTGACAAAAGGCTTGGCACTAGCCCCTCCGTAAACTGGCTGAAGAGTGGGGGTCTCAACTTCAACAAATCCCTGGCTCATCAGGAACTCGCGGATAGCCTGCACAATTTTTGCACGCATAATGAATATCTTCTTGACATCAGGATTAATAATCAGGTCAACATATCTCTGCCTGTACCTAAGCTCTGTGTCTTTCAATCCATGAAACTTCTCAGGCAAAGGGCGGATTGACTTGGTCAGGAGTTCGAACTTTTTCACATTAACAGTAAGCTCTCCAAGCCTGGTCCTGAAAACACTGCCTTCTGCGCCAATAATATCTCCTACGTCAAGCTTCCTGAAAAGCTCATAAGCATCCTTGCCCAGCTCGTCCTGCCTAAAATACAGCTGAATCTGACCAGAATCATCTTGTAGATGAGCAAAGCTAGCCTTGCCCATTAATCTCACAGTCATAAGCCTGCCAGCAACTCTTACAGCATTACGCACAGAATCCTTTTGCTCAGGCTTCAACTGCTCATAGACCTGCTTAATCTCAGCAGCCACGGCAGTCTTCTCAAACCTGTAAGCATAAGGATTAAAGCCTTGCTTTCTTAACTCCTCAAGCTTCTCCTTTCTCTCATTAATAATTCTTGTTTCTGTATCCATCGCAATATACGAGAGCGAAGATTGTTTTTAAAGTTTGCTGTTTAATAAATCATACCAGCTTCAGCCTTCCAACAACAGAATCAATCTTCTCAGAAGCATCAGGCCCTATGCCTGCGCAGGTAATAGTGCCTGGCTCAACCACGGTGTGGCCTGCGTCAGTGATTATGCTCGTGGCAATATCAAGTTCTCTGGCTTTATCAACAAACATTCTTAGCTCTTTCTCGTCAGCAACTTTCAGAACTACTTTGCCCATGCCTTCGCTTCTCCAAACAGCGACTAGCTTTTTACCTGCTTTTGACATTGCCTCGATGCTGGCGTGAGCAACCTGAGACGCCATTTTTCCCTTGGGCAGCTTCAAGTCCTGGCGCACGAGTATTGCTTGTTTGTAGTCCATGCAAAAAGCTTTGGCTTAGTAATATTTAAATATAGTGAAAAAAGACAGTAAACTCATGGGTTTTAAGAGCGAGGAAGAAATCGAGGAATGGTTTGCCCTGGAAAAGGAAAGGCTGGAGCAGGAGTTCTTGCAAAGCATTAACAAGGACAAGGATAACATTCCTAAGCATAGGGAGAAGTACAGTGCAGAGATGAAGCGCTTGCTTGCCAAGTACGAAGCAGAGAGCTTTAAGATGCTGGAGAGAAAAAAACTAGGGAAACAAGAATAAGAAGCCAAGCCTTTACCTATGGATTCTCAGGAGTTCTCTTCTCAACCTCTAGCTGGTAGCCTTTGAGCACAAGCTTGGTTCCGTCCTTGGTGATGTAAAGCTCTTCAAGGTCATTAACAACAATGTCGTTGCCCTCAAGGTAATAAGAGACATTCATCCTCCTAATCCTGACCTTCTCTATGTTGGTGAAGATATAAACTCTTGTTGGGAAGACATCCTTCTGCTTGTGAGGATTATTAACCTCGTAAAGCCTTAGTACTGCTGTCTTGAACTCGTCAGGGTGCTCGTGCTCATTCCTGCTTATGAGAACGCTCTTGGTCTGCACCTTGATAGTGCTCTCCTTAGGATTCCTTATCTCAACAATCTTAGGCTTTTTCATAGCTAGACAAAATTAGAGGTATTATTTAAATATGATGGAAATAAAAACTGTGGGCAACAAAAATCCCTAAAGGATTTCAGCAAATCTAAGATTTGCTGGAACAGCAAGCTTTGCTTGCTTGTTTTTGAGTCCACATTTGCTTCGCAAATGCGGGAGAAGGGATTTGAACCCTCGTAGGCACTACTCCAAGACTAGCGTCTTGTCCTGCCAAGAGCTAGCTCTTGTCTAAGCCACAGGATTTCTTCCTGCGAGGACTTAAGTCCTGCCCATTTTCCAGAGTCCAGAGCTGCTCTGAATGAGGAGCAACCTCTCTGGCACTCCCGCACCAGTACCAGTAGAAATAAACCTTGTTTATAAGTGTTTTTCTTTAAGCAGGATAAAATTATTCATCTTCAGCAACATTCTTGGGGCAAGTCTCGAACCTGCAAGGCCCTTTGAGTATTTCGCAGTAGAATGATATGGTGTTCGCGCTCACGTTCTCTTTCTTGGAAGGGCAGCGGTCCCAGATCGTTCTTTTCCAGTCAAAGATGGTGGCGAATTTTTTTCTCTTAATGGCATTCGCAAGCCTCTGCTCCTCTTCCACCTGCCTTCCTTCGAAGAGCTTTATCTCTTCCTCTATGCCGGCTATCTCTCTCTGCAGGTCAAGGCTCTGGTGCAGTAATTTCTTTAGCTTGAGGAGTTCTAAGTAGATTTTTTCATTGCTAATCTCCATAAACTGAGCTTATTAATGACTGTTTTTATAAAGTTTTCTGAACGCAACAATAAATTGCAATACCATTTTTTTGATGGTGGGGCAATAGTTGCAAAGCCTCTTGCTAAGAATCGTGCGGGCGCGCGTTAGTCAGAGTACTAAACCTAGTAACTGCCAGAAATCACTGTCGCCATTATGAGCGCCCAGAATACCCAGAAAATCAGCATCAGCACTGAAAGCACTAAGCCTATGATGCTTGTCACCAGCCCTCCGGTCGCGATGTCATTTGGGAATATCCTTTTCTGCTTTATTGCAAGAACTGTTCCTATGATGCCTGTTATCACAGGAAGGAGCGGAATCCAGCAAAACACAATGCTGCAAATGCCAAGCACCAGGCTCGTCACACCCATTCCATTGCTGAGCTTTGTATCAGACTGTTTTTTCTCAGGCATTTCACTAACCTCTTATTTTTTTTTAATGCTTCTGGATGAACTCTAAGAGAGAGTTAAGGTTTTCCTTGTTCATCTTGTACTCGCCATAGCTGAGGTTGTCCATGTCCAATAGCAGGTACGAGGTTAAGATAATCACAAGGATGAGGACTATGCCGACGATGAGAACGTAAGGGTTGTACCTGGTCACTGCAAGGATTATCATTGATAATATGACTGGGAACGATAGGAAGAGTAGCTTGAGCTCTCCAGTAAGATACCTGTGACCAAACACCTCTATCTCTTCCCTGTCAGAGCTTATAAGCATAAGGCAGTGCAGAATCCTGGAATGAATATTAACATCATTCTTGTTTCTAACCCTGAAAGCCTTGAAGATTTGGAAGAGCTCGTTCACCGCTCCCTGACTCTGGCCGTACTTGTCAGGCTTGAGAGCCTTGATGGATTCTATGAACTTAACCAGAGCTCCCCTTACCTTAAGCCTTAGCTTGTTATCGTTTGCAAGCAGGGTCAAGTTGTATAAGGACTGTATGTTAGAGCTCAACATTCCAATATTTGAACTGAACTTTATGTACTTGTCCTCCACGAACTTGAACATGGAGCTCAGGAAGAAGCCGTAGATAAAGGTGATGATGGAGCCCATAATCCCTACTTCCAAGGAGACTTCCTGGTTCATCACGCTTATGCCAATCATGGATAGGATGAGGACGAATATTATGAAGCTAATCTTCTTCAAGCCAACAATTTTCCTGTGCATAAAGGAATAACTGGTAGCGGTTGTTTAAATAATTTTTCAATAACTCGGCTTTTTTTCAAAAAATTTAAAAACAAAGCCATCATCTTCTCTTCATGGTGAGGTGAGTGGTTAAAAATCTTAATGCGAAGCTGTTGAAGCTTGCGAAGAACGAACTATCTAAGAGCATTATCAACCTGGTATTATTCGTAGTTATAGCGTTCGGGATAATCTTTTCCTTGAATTGGCTCAAGGTTCCTAACCCTATGTTCTGGCGCTTTGCGCTCTACGCGCTCCTGATAGCACTGGGTGTGCCTTTGTGGATTGAGACTCAATTCCATAATAAGCTGCGAGAAGAGCATGACAAGCTAACCAAGGACTTGGACAGGATAAAGCAGGATTTTGAGAACGCCAAGAAAGAAATTGTTAAGCATGAGGCCAGGAGAAAAGCCAGGAGAAAACCTAAGAGAAAAATCAGGAGAAGAGTCAAGAGAAAAACTGGGAGAAAAGCTAAGCCTAAGCCTAAACGTCTTCGCAGCCAGAAGCGCAAAAAATAAGTGAAAAGAAGGCATGAGTTAAGAATCTTCTGAGAATCTTATTAGCAGGAGAATTTTTCGCAGAGAATCAGCTCACCGGATTAAGTAATTTGATTAATTAATAGGAGTAAGTCACCGGACTAACTATTCCTCTTATTGACCTTCACGCTATTGTACATGCAAACCTCGTCGCAAACATAGCACTTGATGCACTTCTTCTTGTCAAGGGCAGGCTTTGGTTTTCCCTCAATCTCAAGCGCTCTTCCAGGGCAGTTGATAATACACCTCTCGCACCTCTGGCAGTTATCAAGAAATTCAGGGTAAGGCACGAGGTAATCATACACTTTCTGGGCGACTTTGTTCACATCAATACCCAGCTTGGAGAGGATTATGGGTAGGTGGCCTGCGTAGAGCCTGCCGAATAATATTGATATGTTAATCATTGGAAAAGAGAACTTCTTCCTCACCTTGCCAATGCTCGCGCCTATTATTTCTATCTTCTTCTCATCGTGCTCGCCTATCCCCCTGGCCTCTGCCATCTCTATATGCCTGATGTTGCGAGGGTTGAAGCCCATAATCCTTGCTCCGACAACCTCAGAGGCTAATAAGTCATCAGAGCCAATCAAGAGATTCATCCTCTTGGGCTTGCCATTGCTGGGCCCTGCTCCTTCCATGCCGATAATTCCGTCAATAATCGTGAAGGTTGGCTTGATAACAGTGCAGAGGTCCACTACTCCCTGGCTTATCCCTGCGAGGTGGAGCTTGGACTTTTCATTGCCAGGCAGGCAGCCCATGAGGTTCTTCATGCCAAGGGTTATGGTGGTTTGCGTGTGAGTCTTCAATACAGGAAGATTGATGAGCTTGTCGCATTCAAAAACAAGGCTTGAGACAAGGATTTCTTTGAGGGCCAAGGAATTTTTTAGCTTAACCTTCCTGAACTTGTGCTTGTTCATGTCCACAAGCCTGAGCTTGTACTTCTTTGCAATCCTGTCCGCTCTTAATCTCTTGAAGACTTTCTCAGCGTCAAAAGAAACAGGAGTTGATTCCCCGATTATTGGAGTTGCTCCTTGCTTCAGGACAGCCTTGACAACTGCTTCCAGGAGTTTCAGATTAGTCGTAGCGCCAGTGGAGGAAGGCTTGGAGTTAAGAAAATTAGGCTTAACCAGAACCTTCTCGCCTTTTTTTATAAACCTGCCGATGCCTCCTGCTAGTCTGAAGATTTGATTAACACTCTTTTCTATCTGCGCTTCTCTGGTTTTCAGAACAACTACCCTGCTCATAAGAGAAAACATTTATTAATCAGAATTATATAAATGTTTTCTGTTTTCCTCGCTATTTCTTCCTGCAACAAGCATTCATCAGAATGGTTGTTATGGCAAAAGCCACAAAGCCAAAGCCCAGGCCAATGAACAACCCTCCAGGAATATTATCCAGGAAAAAACCATAGCCCGTGCCTAAGAATATTCCTGCTGGTATGAACAATGCGCCAGCGTTCTTGCGATCATCCTTTTTCTCATCCCTAGCCATTCATTCCACCTCACTGAAAAAGTATGAAGCCTCTGGCGATAAGCAAAAATTGGCGTTTTTGAATCGCCATTCGACTTTTTATTTCATAATAAGCCCCCGTCAGGTTTTTGTTAGTCCCGATTAAAGCCCTAAAAATTGTGCCACCGAAGCGGAATTTCCAAGTTTAAAGCCCTTACTTGTTTGTCACCAAATCGCCACAGCCTGCCATCTGCTTGTCCTAGCTTATTTTTATCCCCAAGAGTATAATTCAGGGTCACTTAAGCTCCTAACCTTCTGCTCTAAACATAATTCCGGGTTAGGGTTTACACCCGGTCCGGTATAGAAAGCTTTTCGGCACTCCAGTTTTTTTAAATCAGCATAGAACTGAGAATAACATTCAATTAATGTTTCAGGAGATGCTTCCAGAGTTTTTGCATGAATAAATAAGCCCGTGACCGTAGGTTCTCTGTGATGCCCAAAATCATAACCGTGGTGTAATGCGTAAGCATAAAACTTTTCACCCTCTATCTCGGCTAACTTCCGATTATATATACTTTTTTTTGTCTTATATTTCACGGAAAATGATAAGCCCCACTCGATTAAGAAATCTAAATAATTAGTGCCCATAAAATTGTTAGCTGCTTTCCCAGGAATAATAACAGTGTTAAGCATTGGCAATTCAATTTTTCTTCCTTTATAAAAAAAATTCACTGCCTTTAACGGCGCGATTCTTTTATCCTCATGAAGTCTTAAAATACCCTTAAAAGATGCAGAATCCATCAGCTCTTTGTACGTCTTGAACATATTTTAAAAAATGATTCTCGGTTTAATAAACATTTCGATAAATCGATAAAACTTAAGCCTCTGGCGAGAATTGAACTCGCGACCTCTTCCTTACCAAGGAAGTGCTCTACCACTGAGCCACAGAGGCATCTTCATTTGATTATTAATGATTGTTTTAAATAGTTTTTTAAAATTAGGCATATCCCTGGCTGTTATGCAGGAGCAATGCGCTAACATATTGAGGAAGCTTAGCAGCAAGGAGAATGTTCTTTTCGTCAAGAGAGGCAATGCTGCTATCAAGTTAGCTCTTAAGCTTGCCAAGAGCCTGGGCTATGACAAGGTGTTGGTTCAGGACCAGGGAGGATGGCTTACTTACAAGCAGTTCTGTGACAAAGAGAAGATGAGGGTTATTGAGTTGAAGACTGATTACGGCCTGGTTAATCCTGATGATTTAAGAAAGTATCCTGGCTTTGTGTTGCTGATTAGCTCCATGGCTGGCTATGCTGCTCTTCAGGAGATGAAGCTGGTGGAGAAGGTTTGCAAGGAGCAGGGCATATTCATTATTAATGATGCTAGCGGAAGCATAGGCGCAGCTGAAGCCAAGGCTGGCGATGTTGTCCTGGCGAGTTTTGCAATTGACAAGCCTGTGAATATCGATGGCCACGGAGGATTCATTGCAACTGACAACAAAGAGCATTTTGATTTCCTGGAAAAGAACAACCAGGAATATGACATTGATTTTATCGGCCTTTTAGGAAGACTACAGGGATTGAATAAAAGGCTTTCTGAGCTTAAGAGCATCAGGGACAAACTCATTAAAGAATTAGAAGCGTCTGAGTTTGCAAATAAGATTGTTCATAAGGATAAGAGCGGCATTAATGTTATTGTCAGGTTTGATAATGATTCTGAAAAAGAAAGATTAATAAACCTTGGCTTGAAAGAAGGCTTGGAGCACACCTTGTGCCCTAGGGAGATCAGGGTTTTGGATAATGCTGTTAGCTTCGAAATCAAAAGACGCTAACGTCTTTTGGCCCAAAAAATATAAAAATATTTTTTGAGGTTAAGCGAATAAAATAATCTGAGGGTGATAATCATGGCTTTGAAGATGCCTGATAGCATGGATGAATGCATTTATTTCACCAGAAGAGTGTGGGTGCCTAACGGAAAGGCTATTGCCTGGGTTTACAGGAAGAGCTGCCCTAAGTGCGGCAAGGCAAAGATGGGCAAGCCATTAGACCCTAAGACTAAGAAGCCTAAGATAAGGGCTGACACTTATGAGTGCCCTGGCTGTGGCTATTCTAAGCCTAAGCAGGAGTACGAGGAAAGCCTGAACATTGAGATAATATATACCTGTCCTTATTGCGGCTTTAGCGGAGAAGCAGCCACGCAATACGAGAGGAAGAGCTTTGACGGAGTGCCTGCTTATGTTTTTGAGTGCACAGGCTGCCACAAGAAGATAGGCATCACCAAGAAGATGAAAGGTAAGAAAAAAGAGGCAGGTGAAGAGGAGGATTAGGCGAGGACCAAATTGTTAAGGCTCCCAGCAAAGAAGATTGAGGACGTGCCTGATAAGAAGCTTGAAGAGATACTTAATGATACGCCGATTGAGGAGGAGGATATAAAGAGGTACGGCCTGGTTTTCCGCCCAGGATTCATACGCAACGACTACCAGGTTTACAAGGACAAGCTTGGAAGGCTTTATTTCTTTGAGAAGAAGAAACAAGCTATGGTGCCTGCGATTGAGAATTTCCAGAAAGAGGATTATGAGACCGAAGCAGCGCGGCCTGTTGAGGAGATGAAAGATGTCTATTACCTTAGATATATGATATGTTTGAAGGATCAGCATGCATAAGCATTTTTTTAAGGAGTTGGCTGAAACCGCTGGGAAGCAAGGCATTCAAGGATTCTCAGTTGGCGGAGTAATACTAAAAGAGGGAAAAATATTATTTCTCAGGAGGCCTGTAGGAGAGTTCATGCCAGGCATTTACGAGCTTCCAAGCGGCAAAGTGGATAAAGGAGAAGCTCTTGATGATGCTCTCCGGAGAGAAGTGTTGGAGGAGACCGGCTTAAAGGTGAAGAAGATAGTTGAGTATATTTGGAGCTTTGATTACTTGGTGAAGAGCAGATTAAGAGTAAGGCAGTTCAACTTCCTGATCAGAGTTGAAGAGTCATTTGATGTTAAGCTCTCAGAGCATGATGATTACAAATGGATAAGCAAGGAAGAATTGAACAATTACAATATAACCGAGAATGTTAAGAGGATAGTTAGTTCTGTTCTGGAAGGATAATTTCTCCAAAACATTTAAATAACCTCCTGTTTTTATTCTCCTGCTATGAAGAAAATCCTTATAACGAGCGCGCTGCCTTATGTGAATAATGTGCCTCACCTGGGCAACATTATCGGCTGCGTGCTCTCAGCGGACGTGTTCGCAAGGTATTCTCGGAGTAGAGGGTGGAATGCTCGTTATATTTGCGGGGCTGATGAGCACGGAACAACCACTGAGGCTAAGGCTTTGGAGGAAGGATTGACTCCTCAGCAGGTTTGCGACAAGTATTATAAGATTCACAAGGAGATTTATGATTGGTTCAGGATAAGCTTTGATGTTTTCGGCAGGACTAGCACTGAGACTCATAAAAAGATTACTCAGGAGATATTCCTTAAGCTGCACCAGAACGGATTTATTGTTGAGGATTTCTTGGAGGAGCTTTATTGCGAGACGTGCAAGAAGAGCCTTGCTGACAGGTTTGTGGAAGGAACCTGCCCTGTTTGCGGCTTTGAAGAAGCAAGAGGTGACCAATGCGACAAGTGCAGCAACTTGTTGAATGCTGTTGAGCTCAAGAACCCTAAGTGCAAGGTTTGCGGAGGCACTCCTACTAAGAAGAACACCAAGCACTTGTTTCTTGACTTGGAGAAATTGCAGCCAGAGCTTGAGGAGTGGATTGGCGCAAGGAAGAAGGAAGGCTTCTGGAGCGCGAACACCATTTCTTACACTGACGCCTGGCTCAAGGAAGGATTGAAGAAGAGGTGCATCTCTAGGCAGCTCAAATGGGGCATTCCTATTCCTTTGAAAGGCTATGAGGACATGGTGTTCTATGTGTGGTTTGATGCTCCTATTGGCTATATCAGCATTACTGCTAACAAGTTTAATGACTGGAAGGATTGGTGGAAGAATCCTGAGAATATTAATCTTTACCAGTTCATGGGCAAGGACAACGTGCCTTTTCACACAATAATCTTCCCTGCAACCCTGCTCGGCACAAGGGACAAGTACACTATGCTTTACCATATCAACACCACAGAATACCTTAATTATGAGGACGGCAAGTTCAGCAAGAGCAGGAATGTCGGAGTGTTCGGAGACGATGCTGCCAAGCTAGGAATCCCTGCTGATGTGTTCAGGTATTATTTGCTGATTAATCGCCCTGAAAAAGCAGACACTGTGTTCAGCTGGGATGATTTCCAGGATAAATTAAACCATGAGCTCATAGGCACTTTCGGCAACCTTGTTAACAGGACCGTAGTCTTCCTGAACAAGTATTATGATTCAGTTGTTCCAGAGCCTGAACTGGGTGATGAGGAGAAAAAGTTTGTTGCTCTTATCAGGGACCAGGAGAACAAGATAACAGGCTTGCTTGACAAGGTAAAGCTAAAAGAGGCTCTCAAAGAAATACTTGTGCTCTGCTCAGAGGGCAACAAGTTCTTCCAGGCAGCAGAGCCTTGGAAGAATGTTAGTGCTGACAAGAAAAGAGCAGGAAACGCCCTATATATATTGGCTAATCTTGTGAAGGACATAGCCATTCTTTGCGAACCCTACCTGCCGTTTACTAGTGAAAAGATTTTCAAGCAGCTCAGTGTTGAACCTCTTAAATGGGACAACCTTGGAGTGCTTAGCATTGAAAAAACTCACAGGATAGGGCAGGCAGAGGCGTTGTTTGCCAAGCTTGTTGATGAGGAGAAGAAGAAGCTGAAAGAAAGGTTCAGTGGAGCAGGAAAGAAAGAAGAGAAACTAGCAAGTGAAAAACTTGCTGTTCCAGAAAACCTAAGTTTTCTGAAAAAAGAAAAAAGAGAAAAGGGAGAATTAAAAGAAGAAGAAGCGAGCAAAGGAGAAAAAGAAACTTCAGCTGCCGCAGGCGCAAGAAAAGGCTTCGACCTCCTCAACCTGAAAGTTGCAAAGATAAAAGAGGTAGTTAATCATCCGAGCGCTGACAAGCTCATAATCCTGAAATTAAAGATTGGCAAGGAAGAAAGACAGATAGTTGCAGGAATAAAAGGGCATTACTCCAACGAGGAATTGACAGGAAAAAAGATTATTGTCGTTACTAACCTTGAGCCAGCCTATATTCGCGGGCAGAAATCCAACGGCATGCTCCTTGCCTGCGGAAGCGATGACAGCACTCTTGGCTTGGTGAGCGTGAAGAAGAAAAGGTCAGGAACTCAGGTATTGGTTGAAGGAGCAACTCCTAACGAGGATATTATTAATCTTGAGCAGTTCAAGATTATTAATTTAGTTGCAAAGCAAGGAAAAGCTTATTCTGACGGCAAAATAATCAGGGCAGGAGCAGAGGAAGTGATTGTTGAGAAAGAAGTTGAAGGAAGAATAAGGTAATTCTTTTATTATCTCTTGTTAAACGTAAGATTTATATATATTAATTATAAAGGTTAATGGCAAGGTGAGGGTTACTAAACTATTAGCCATAGTAATGATTTATCTTATCATATCCTTAACCTTTTCTAGCGCTCTTGTTTTTGCAACTATCTACAAGGCAGAGATGTACGGGCAGGACCAGGCTCCGGGGGTTATAAGACCAACAGATAACGTGGTTATAAGAACAGAGTCTGTCATGCCCTGCTCTGTAGCCGGAGACTTCCTTAACTTCACTAATTATACTTATGCCCAGATGAGCTGCGGCTCAGGCACGCCTATGAGCTGTTCATACACTAAGCAAGTGAAGAATGTTACTGGAAAGCTGACAGCAACTGTGAATGAATCTGCTTCTGGACTTACTCAGAATGTTGAAGCTTATGTTGACAGCAAACCACCAATCATAATATCATTATCCACCATAAGCCTTGGTAACATGGCAAAAGCCTCCTATGCCCTGAAAGACGAAGGCAATGATTATGATCCTAGCAAGTGCTCAGGCTTCAGGAAAGTAGAGCTCTTAATCAACAACAAAGTGGTTAATAGCACCAACTACACTGCAGGAGTCTGCAGCATTAGTGATGGGCTAACAGGCACAATACCTAACTATGTAGGCAAGGTTAACACCAGCATCAAGGCTTATGACTATGTAGGCTTCACAGCCAACCAGACAGGAGAAGAAGTATTCATAGACACCATGCCTCCAAAGATTATCCCAGGAGCAAAAGCTTACAAGCCAGGCACAGATGAGGAGATAAAAAAGATTTCAACCAACAGCACCAGAACAATAACAGGTGACATACTGATTATAGTAGAGGACGAAGCCATTGCTGCTTCAGGAGGAGTTATCGGAGACTTCTCAGGGCTTGACAAGACTAACAGCACAGCCCAAACCAACGCTACTGCGAGCTGCACAAGGCCAGGCTGGAACCAGACTCATGAATGCCTGTTCACAGGCATAAAGATAAGCCCATCAACTGCAAGCCCGAAATTCATGGTAACAGCAACTGATGAGATGGGAAACACTGCAAGCCAGAACCTGACGATAAGCTTTACAGTAATCAATAATGCAGGCACAGTCACAAGGCTGGGGCCTGACCAATCCAGATGCTACCAGGACACTTGTTACCTGAAATCAGGAGAAAACGAGCTAACAGCCTTGATCTCCACTAGCAGCAGCTATAACAACAGCGAAGTAAAGATTGAAGGAGAGCAAGCAACCTGTTATTACAATTCCACCTGGACTTGCAAAGCACAAGCCAAGGTTTCTGACAGCAAGATAAACCTGGAAGGCTACGATGACCTTGGAAACCGCATAACCACAGAATCAACCCTTAACATTGTGGTAGACTCCTCTCCTCCGCAAAAAGTAGGAGTACTCAACGCAACCCCTGAATGCCCTACAAGCAAGGAAAGCCTCAAAATAATGCTTAATGTGAGCGAAGCCCAAAGCCCGACAGTAATGATGAAAGCCCGCACCAGCCAGATAAGCACTAACAACGAGACAATAGCTGCTTGCACAAAAATAGGAACAAGCACTAACTGGCAGTGCGCGCTCACAGTGAATAATATTCTTGAGCAGGAGATAAACACCAACCTCCAAGTTATAGTTGAAGACTTTGCAGGCAACCAATTGGTTGAGAGCGTGCCAGTAAGCATATGCGTCTTAGTTGATGAAGTGCCAGAGCTGATAGAAAAAATAAAGACAAGAGGAACCCTGCCAAGCATTGACAGAAAGACAGCGAGCAAGATAACAATAAAAGCGCCCATAGGCTTAGAGATGGTCCTGAAACAAGAGAACGTCGAGATACTCTCAAGAACCCTTGTAAGCTGCACAGGCACACCCTGCTTATCAGGAGCAGCCTACATGATAGATGATATAAGCCTGAAACCAACCCTCATAGTGCCCTTGAAATACGCTACCAGCTGCGGAGAGCTCTGGGACGATGACAACAAGATAGAAGTTAACTGCACCCAGGAGTTTTCCATAAAACAAGCCAACAGGATATACACTCAAAGAGAAACAGAAATTATAAGCGCAGACTTGGAAGTTTACAACCAGCCAATCGGAAGCGTGAATGAAACTTACGAGAAGAAGATAATCGAGATAAAAAAAGAAATAATAAGACTAGACGGGCAGATAGCAAAATACCAGAAAGTCTACAAGATATTAGGAACAATGTGCAACCTGGCTGAAGGACTGGGAAAAATTAATTCATTACTCCAAGCAGTTAAAGCAGTAATTTACGGAGTACTCACGTTCATCCCAATTGGTGGAGACGGCGCGTGGACAGCAGTCCAGGGATTCCTAGGAAGCTTTCAGGCATTTGTTGACAGCAAAATATGGCCTCAAGGATGGGTGCCGATGCCTCCGTTCCCAGCATGCTCCCCTGGCCCTCCGCCAGCATGCACAGTGATTCCAATCCCAGGCAATATTCCCGGACTTGTTATCAAGATGACCTGCGCAATCTACACCTGCAAGTTCTACGACTACAACACCTACGTTGATATAGGCATGAGCTATGCATCATACTTTGTCCTGCGACACGATGTACAGAAACTACAGGAACAAGCTGCGATAAATAAGCTAGTGGACAAAGCAATGGAGGAACAAATTAAAGAAAGCTTAGATAAAATCAAGGGCGAGGGAGAATCAAGCATTGTTGGTGTTGACGCAGAAGGAAACATTATTTGGGAAACAACATACCCTGACGGCACAAAGGTAATAGAATACCCTGATGGATCAAAAACTGTAACGCTACCTGGTGGTGTAGGAATAATTGAATTTAATGCTGATGGAACACGCAAACCTACTCAACCACAATCAATACCAACAGAACAAACACAACTTCAACCTGCAACACCAACAGCAGGAACACAACCACCTGCACAGACGGGCTCAGCAACGCAACCGCCGTCGCAACCAACAATTCAAGGTTTAAATCAATTAAATCAAGCTTTCAACCCCATTATCGAACCGATTAAAGAATTATATGATGGACTTAAAGGATGGTATAACTTATTGTCTACGAGTAGTGGCATGACTCCGGCTCAAAGGCGCATTCAATCTGGAGTGGATTTGCGATCTGGCCAAGTCATCGCCTCAAACTCCATCACTGGTGAAGCCAGTCTCCTTAAGACTGATCCGAATTTAGCAAAGACTTTGGGTTTCACTTCCCGTGTTAATGATGCTGTGGATGCTTTCCTGGGCGAGGAGGGCAGCTGGATTTTCAATCCTTACAAGAGCAAGCATTATGATAAGTTCTGCGCTCCTGCTATCATGTTCAATGATAAGAAGGAAAGACAGTTGTTGTGCAAGCGCCTTGGCTGTCTTGATGCAATGGCTAAGATTGGCGGGCCTTTGGAGGCTTGCGAGTTTGATTACAACCTTGACATGTGCATGTATGTTGAGAGTGCGAGGTACAAGATTGAGGGTAAGGTCAAGGTATTGGATGCTATTGGCAGGGTTCTTTCAAATAACTTGTTAGGCACAGGACTAATAGTCGCTTATTTGTATTTTTGGCCTGGTTGTGCTCATTATCATGGTGAAGGGGGACAAATTAATGATGCTGTACTTCGCGTTACTGGCTGGAGAAGCGTTGCTTGTGGCATTACTGGCAGCTTGCTTAGCTTAAGGGAAATATTGGCTTTTGCTAAAAACAAGTTCAGTCTTTCATCAGGGAAAGCGCCTGCAGACTTGCCCAAGACTAGCCCAGACTTTTGTTCAGGGGTGAAGTATCAATGAGTAAGAAATTATTTTTAGGATTATGCATCTTATTCCTTGTTCTTCTTAGCTCGTTCTTTGTGCTTGGCGCAAAGGTTGATGATTATAAGCCTAAGTGGTTCACTGAGCAGTGGGGCGGAAATCAAAGCAGAGAGTGGGGCATTCTTAATAACTTCTGGGTTATGCTTTCTCCTTTTGCCTTTTCTTATTATGGCAGCGAGGAAGTAGACCAATCTGCCAGCGCTGATGTTTATGGCTGGTATAATGGCACCTTCTTTGGATTGGCTAACTGGGAACGAGAAGTCTGCCTTATTGATTTGAGCACTACTGTGAGGAATTTGAGGAACACGGTAGATGACTATTCTATTGACCAAACGAATATTTACACCACCACAATCACAGTCTCTGCTACCAAGGACTTAGGCTTTAATAACTCAAGATTATATGAGGTTTCATGGTACATCATGCCTTTTAATAATGATGCTCTTTACAGGGTTTATTTGAAGAAGGAAGGACAGGAAAATGAGTATTTTGCTGGCAAGAAGGGTGATAAGGACGAGGATTGGAAGAGCGTTACCAAGCTCGTAGGAGATGCTGGCTATGATGCTCGTTATCTTGACAAGGATTATGACAAGGTAGTGTTGGAGTACAGGGATTATGGTAGCAGTGTTGTTAATGAAATGGTTGTTAGCGTTGTTGAGAAAAAGTATGAGTGAGTAATAATGGCTGTTAAGAGAGTGAAGAAAAAAGAGGGAATAATGCTTGGGGTTAAGCCTGCTGGTTACTGGGCTAGCCAGTGGAATGCTTTTATTAGTAGCTTCATTAACATCGCCAGGCCTAGGTTCTTGCAGGCTGCTTTCTTTGACTTATTAACTTTAATCGCGCTCTTCCTTGTTTTTGGTTTGTCATTCTCCCTTATTAATAGGGTGAGCGCTCCTGTTTTGCCTGAGCTTTTGAACATCATGGCTTTGCAGCAGGCTGGTGACTCAGAGGCTTTTAGTCAGGCAGTGGTAGCGATTGCTCCTGTGCTTAACAAGATTCTGTGGATTTTCCTGGTAACATTAATAGTTGCTTTCTTTTTGTCAATTTTTTTCATCTCTGCTTTTTACGGACGGGCTTGGGCTTTGGCTAGGGCTAGGAAGCCTGGCAAATCATTCATACGAAAGCTTTTCCTTGTCAACTTGTTATGGTTCCTGGCGTGGATTATCATATTGTTAATTACTGTTAACATATTCATCACTCCAATCGCAGCTATCATCATGCTGATTGAGGCTTTGCTATTCTTTTACTCAGACTCTGCTCTGAGAGCTGTTTTTGATGACAGCAAGAATATTAGGCAGAACTTCTCTGCTTTCTTCAGGATAGCAGTAAGGCTTCATTGGTTTGTGTTCTTCATAATATCCGGAGTAATCCTAGGGGTCATACTGATGCTAATCCTTGGCGTGTTCATAAATATTAAGCTGCTCTTCGCATTATTAGCCATCATCTTTGCTTTGCTCTTCATGGGCTGGCAAAGGAATTATGTTATCAGCATTGTTAACAGCATGAAGTAAGAAATAAAAAAGCATTTCGGGTGTTGAGAAAATGGAAAAAAGAGGTGGAAGGAAAGCTCAGATTACTCTTTTCATAATAATAGGCTTGGTGCTTCTCATAATATTCTTGCTAATTTATTTCTTGTTCATTAAAAAGCCTGTTGTCAAGGACGAGTTCCTAGTAGAGGCTATTCCTGAGGAGTTCAAGCCTGTCCGCGATTATGTTGAGGGTTGCGTCCATAAAATCGGAGTGGAGGCTGTTAAGAAGATGGGTGCTCATGGCGGCTACATTGACCCGTTTGATTATGAGCTCACGCCAGTATTGCTTAGGTTCAGCGCTGCAAGGCCTACTCGTTATGAGCTTGTATCATTAACAGGCGATGCTGACGGCGCAGTTCCTTACTACCTGCACGTTCCTGGAGATTCTAATTATCTTAATTACGGCTTAGGCTCTCTTGCTCCGACAATTGAGAGCATGCAGTACCAGATGAACGTATATGTTAGCAGGGAGCTTCCTAAATGCGTTGGAGGATTTGAAAGCCTTGAAGAGCAAGGCTTTGATGTAATGGCTGATAACACAGGCATAATAACCAACTCCTTAATAAGGGATGAGATGTTAGAGTTCCAAGTCAGTTATCCTGTTAATGTCACCAAGACCAACATCAAGACCAAGATCACCAAGTATCAGAACACCTTAAGGTTTCCTTTCAAGAAATACTACGACCTAGCTGTTAGCATGATGACTGCAGAATTATTAACGCAATACCTTGAAAGCTTCACTAACAGCCTTGTCAGCTATCATTCAGGCTTAGACCCTAACCTGTTGCCGCCAGTTATCGAGTACACTAACACTCCTTATGTCATGACCTGGAGTAATTCAAAAGCAAGGAATGACATGAATAGCCTTCTCCAGAGTTATGTTCCAGTGCTCCAAGTTATTGGAACAAAAGGCTATGAGCCGATAACTCCTACAGGAAACGAGGTTGAGGACGGATTCTACAACAGCCTGAGCATGGAAATCTTTAATGACACTCTTCCGGATACAGCCATAACATTCTTCTATGTTCCTCAAGCCCTGAAGATGAAAATCCAGCCCTCAAAAGGAGAGCTTATCAGGCCAAACATAGCAGTTGAAAAAGGCAGCCAGTTCCTTCCCCAGAGCGAATTCAACACCTACAAGTTCTACTATGATGTTGCTTACCCTGTGATTGTGGAAATCAGAGGAGACGAGCCTAACACTGAGCTGCCCCAATACAGTTTCTTGTTCGCCCTTGAGTCTAACCTTATCGAGAACAAAGCAGCTCTTGCCTGGAACCTGGGCATGGGAACAGTTGAGTGGGATTACTCATACATTAATGCTACTTACACCTTCCCAGAAGGAAGCATGGCTGATGAAGAAGGCAAGCCTGTTGCTATGGAGCCGATAAGCACTGCCAAGAGCTTGTTCTGCGACGAGAACACCTGGCTCTCAGGAAATGTGAGCGCCAAGGTTGTTGACACAACCACAGGAGCTCCTCTCAAGGATGTAAGCGTTAGTTATGGCTGCGGAGATTATGATGAATGCTGGGTTGGAAGCACAGGCGAGAACGGCAACTGGGAAGGCAAGCTCCCATTATGCAGAGGAGGCTACTTGTCATTATCAAAAGACGGCTATGGCTCAAAGAACATAATGATGGATCCAGAGGAAGGCAGAGACATAGCCTTAACAACCCAGTCAATAGACAGGATAAGAGAGGTTGAGGCGAGTGTTAAGAAATATGATATCCAAAAAGTTTACACAAGGAATGATGATTGGGAATGGATTGAGGGAGCAGACAGCCTGAGTGTGTTGCAGGACATTAACAGCGATAATGAGCAAGTCATATTATCCATTCTTCAAACAGGATTCGGAGCCGGCACCAATCCAATATCAAACACCGTAATATTCGGAAAAGATGGAGTGGACAAGCAGAGCATACAACTAGTTCCTGGGGATTATGAAGTAACAGCCACGTTCATTGACTATAATGGAATATTCATAACTGGCAACTGCTCAAGAGTGTGCAAACTGGATGTCCTAATCTGCCTTAACTACGAGTACTATCCTAATGTTAATTTTAACATGACTCCAGCGCCTTGGGGCGGAGTAGAGATTAAGTCAGAAACAACATGGTTGCTCAGGATAACAGCAGAGCAGCTTGACGCAAGCCAAGGCATAGAGTTCAGAGTGCTAAAGCTGCCTAATCTTCAGCAAAGCAATCCTCCAGGAGGATGCTTAACTTGCCTTGAGGAGATGAACAAGATCGCAGAGTATTCAACAAAGTACAAAGCAGAATTAATGCCTGTGTTCAGTTGAGAATTGTGTTTTTGCCATTAGAGGTGCAATTTAATAATGGTTGACCAGCTTCTTAAATACGTCGAGGAGCAACTAGCCAAGGGCTACAAGCCAGAGGTTATTAAGAGCGCTCTTATCAGGCAAGGCTACAGTCCTGCTCTTGTTGACGGAGTGATTGAGAGCGTGGCTAGGCAAGGTCCGAGCCTTTCTGCTGGCCCAACTGGTGTTAGCCATGAGAAAACAGCCCTCCCAAAAATATTTCTGGTCATAGCATTCCTTGCTATCGTGGTGCTCGGAGCAGTCTTCCTGCCTGGATTGTTCAAGCCCAAACAACCCTTGCTCGATGTCAGGGCAACTCCTGACAAGCTCGTCTACGCGCCAGGAGAAAAGATGGGTTTCAGCCTTGAAATAATTAACATGGGCTCAGAGGAAAAGTTTGATATAGGCCTGGTTTACAGGATTCTTGACAAGAGCGACAACCTTATCCTTAACCAGGAGCGAAGCCTTGCCATCAGCACCTCTGCGAGCCAGTACATAGCCTTTGACCTTCCTCCAAAGATAAAGCCAGGAGATTATAACCTTAAAGTGTTTGCTAATTACGGCGAAGGAAAAGTAGCTACTTCATCATTCTCATTCGGAATTGAGGAGAGCACTGCTCCTCCTGTGCAGCCCTCATGCAAAGACAAGATAAGGAACCAGGACGAGCTAGGACCTGATTGCAGCGGTGTGTGCGGCGGCTATTGGTATGACGGCTCCTGCCACACCATTCCACAAACTGTGCCTCCTGAAGGCGAGAATTGTAATGACGAAAAACAAAACCAGGACGAGACAGGAATTGATTGCGGAGGGGTTTGTGGAGGTTACTGGTATGATAGCTCTTGCCACAGCGCTCCAAAGCCAACCACTCCTCCTACTATCCAGCCGAGCTTTGCAAAGCAAATGATGGATATCAGCCAGCTGGCCAAGAGCAATCCTGAAGGAGCAAAGAATAAGTGCCTGGAGTTCACAAAAACAGAGGAGAAAGACATGTGCCTGAAGACAGTTGCTCATGAGGGTGATAAATCAGAATACTGCGACCTCATGACAGACAGCATGGAAAGAGACAACTGCTACATACCCTTCTTCATGAGCGGCGACTACAGCCTTTGCGAGAAGATAACAGACGAGCAAAGCAGGAAGTCCTGCAAGACTCTGAGAGAGATCGAGATGATAAAGCAAGCCATGAACCAGACAGGCTGAAATCCTATTTGTTCTCAGATATTAAACGAAACATTTAAATTAGTGATTAATTATTCCTCAATGATAAAATAGAGCAAAAACAAAACAAAGGTGATATTTATGGCTGAAGAGAAAAAGAAGATTCCTTTAATTGATGATGACATGGGCAAGCACCCGGATAAGTTTTATAACCTAAAATCCTTGCTCGAGGAAGAGGCCGGGTTTAAGGGAAAGCAGATTGGCACTATAGAGGACAAGCTCAAGCTCTTTGAGCATTACTATAATCCAGAGCACAAGTTCGAGGAGAGATTCAAGAGAGGCATAGATGCTCTGGTCAGAGGAGGGCACCCGACTCATGAGAAGGGAGCCAAGTATTACGCGCTGAATGAGCTTTACAAGATACTTGACAAGGACACTGCCAAGCTGGAAAAGGAAGAGGACATCAGGAAGATCCTCACTCCTTTCATGGACGAGTTCTTAAAGCACACCACTTATGAGCACTGGAAGGAATTAGAGGATGACCTGAAAAAGGGAAAAGCAGACGGCAGCAAGTACACAGAAGAAGAGATATTCAAGCTTAAATCCCAGCTTTTTGACAGAATGATAGCTGCTGGCGAAAGCAAGGGGCGAGGGCAGAGAGTGATGAGCATACAGGGGCTCGCTGAAAATTTGAGAGGAAAACAAAGGATTGAGGTTGAAGGTTATATCGACGCCCTGAGCGAGGACACCATCACAGGCTATGCAGCGCATATGGAGAACCGCATCATGAACAACTACTTCAGACTCGAGGATGCGCCAAAGATTAAGAAATACTTTGTAGGGCAGCTGGAAAAGAGAGGGCTGCAGCCAAAGGAAACCCTGGCGCACCATGACCACACAACTCTCCTGGGAAAATATGCCAAACTCATGGCTAACGAGGCTCAGGAAGAGTACGTTCCTCTGAAGAAAGAAGGCAAGTAAGCCTTCTATTTTTTTCTTTTTTTCTCTTCTTCTTTTTCTATTTTTAATTCTGCCTAATCATAACCTTTATAAACAATTCTTTACTCTCATATCCTCGTAAATAATATTCGATAATACATGATTAGTATGTGATTAGAGGGGTGGTTTTTCTTGGCAAAGAAGATGAAAGCCGGAAAGGTTGAAGCTGTTGATAAAGGAGAACATGAGAAGAAAGCATATGTTCCTGAGGGTGAGCTTGAGAAGAAGGAAAGCGCTTTGACAACAGAGCTTGACAGGATGGCTGAGCAGATTCCTGACGAGGCAAAGAAGAAGCTTGAGGCAATAAAGGACAAGCTTGAGAATTTCAAGAACAAGCTAATCTCCAAGTTTGAAGGCTACATAATAGCTGTTGCTCTCCTGCCTCCTGACAAGGAGGATGAGAAGAAGGAAAAAATCAATGTCCTCATCCTGGTGGATGATTCAGATTCTCAGAAGATGAGCAAGGAAGAGCTCAAGGACAGGCTCTCATCAATAATTGAGAAGATGGCGACAGAGCTTGACAAGGACCTGGCTCCTCAGACCATAATCCTCACAGAAGTATGGCAGGCTTGTTACGACGCCAAGTATGAAGTGCTGCAAATGATTGCATTAAGCGCTCCTGTTCATGACACAGGCATGCTTGCTGCTATCAAGATTTGTGAAGTGCACAAGAGCATGGTGCTTAAGAAGTTCGAGAAGTACATTGTGTCTTATGTGCTTGCAGGCAGCATTGTGCAGGGAAAAGCCACGCCAACGAGCGACATTGACGTGTTCATTGTGATTGATGACACTGACGTCAAGAAGATGACTCGCGCTGAGTTAAAGGACAAGCTGAGAGCAATAATCATCGGCATGGGCATTGATGCTGGCAAGATGACCGGCATTGAGAACAAGCTCAATGTCCAGGTATATATATTAACTGATTTCTGGGAAGGCATTAAGGAGGCTAACCCGATATTCTTCACTTTCCTCAGGGACGGCATACCCTTCTATGACAGAGGAATATTCATGCCTTGGAAGCTCTTGTTGCAAATGGGAAGAATCAAGCCAAGCCCAGAAGCCATTGACATGTTCATGAGCACAGGAGAGCAGATGCTAGAGAGGATTAAGTTCAAAATCAAGGACATAGGCATGGAAGACACCTTCTACGCAATACTCACTCCGAGCCAGGCGGCGCTGATGATGTACGGCATACCGCCGCCAACACCCAAGGAGACTCCTGACGTGATGACTGACATATTCGTGAAAAAAGAGAAGCTGCTGGAAAAAGAGTATGTTGATATTCTTGAGAGGAATATCAGGGTAAGGAAGGAATTGGAGCACGGAACAAAAAAGGACTTGACTGGAGCAGAGGCAGACAAGCTCGTCAAGGACGCTGAGAAATACCTGAAAAGATTGACCGAGCTCTTCAAAGCCATAGAGGAGAAGAAGGAGAAGGAGAGCGTGCTCCACAGCTACGAGAACATCGTGACTATTGTGAGGGACATACTCAGGATGGAAGGAGTGGAAAAAGTTAAGGACATTGACATGATAAGAATTTTTGAGGAAGAAATCGTGTGCAAAGGATTAATCCCAGAGAAGTTTCTGAGACTGCTCAAGGACATGGAGAAAGCCAAGAAAGACTATGACCAAGGCAAGCTCACCAAGGCAGAAGTTCAGAGCGTGCAGAAAGATTCCAGGGAACTAATAAGATTCCTTGTTGAGTACATCCAGCGGAAGCGAGGCTTGGAGCTTGAGAAGACCAGGATAAGGGTGAAGTACGGCAGCAAGTTCGGAGAAGTAGTGCTGCTGGGCAAGCAAGCATTCATAATTCATGACATTGACAACGAGGAAAAAGACATCTCCAAAGCAGAGCTCACGCCTGAAGGCTCATTAAGAAACACCCAGTCAAGCTCTCTTGAAGAATACGAGAAAGCCCTCACAGGAGCAGAGATGCCTGAGAGAGTCTTCATCAAGGAGCCAATCTTTGAAGACCTGAAAGGAATATTTGGGAAGGATGTGGAAATATTAGTGAACTATTAATCAATACCTCGTAAGACCAAAACGAAGTTTTGTGTCTTGGCTATTGTTTTCTGGTACGAGGTGTTTGGCTTGGCATTAGCTGTTTTTAGGGGGTTGAAACCGAAAAGTATTTAAATAATGGTTACCTATTAGGTAACTATGATATTTGAAGTTCCAAGATATGGTTTGAGGGCTTATGCTTTGTTTTTTTCAAAGCATGGCTTAAAGGAAGAGTTCCGACAGTCAGAGTTAGAGTGGATTATGGGCTCTAGTATGAGGAAGAAGTTGTTCTCTGTGTTGTTGAACCGTGGCTGGATCAGGAAGGCTTCCAGGAATACTTATGTCTGCGTAGGCCCTGATACGATAATGCGTGGCTTGTTGGAGTTCAAGGTTCAAGATATTATAAAGAATGCTGATAAGGATTATACCTTTACTAATTTGTCAGCTATTGAGATATGGTCTGATTATGCTTATGTTCAGAGAGGCTTGGAGAAGTCTCCTTATTTTGTTAAGGTTTTGGAGAAGGATTTGAATTATTGGAAGGCTTTTTTTAATGCGAATGAGGTCCCCAATTATGTTGGCGGAGGCTCCACTATCGGGGAGTATGTTATTTTGATCCCTGTGAAAAGATTGTTTTTTGTTGAGAAGGATGGTTTCAAGGTCGAATCATTAGAGAATACCATGAACTTAGCAAAGTCTAACGATATCTTTTTATACGCTTATAATTATATGAGGAATAAATATGGAGCTTCTTCAAATTAGGGAGAAAGAAATTTTTGAGACTTTGAGAAAACTTAAGGGAATTGATTTTGTGGTTATTGGCGGTTATGCTGTTAATGCTTACACTCTCCCAAGATTTTCTGTTGATTGTGACTTAGTGGTTCTAAGCCATGCTGATTTAAAGAGAATTGAAAAATTGTTATTGAAATCTGGTTATTCCCGAGGCAATTCGGTTAGGAAGGATATGCCTTATCACGGTAGTTTTATCAGGTTTGAGAAAGAAATTAAGGAAAACTTCTGTGTTAGCGTGGATGTTCTTGTAAAGGAAGTCTTGGACAGACAAACTGGTGCTGTTTTTTCAGCTGATTGGGTATTCGGTAATTCAATGGTTCAGCTTCTGAGAGGGAAGACTATCGCTGAGAACATGAGTGTTCGTATTATAGCTGTTGATGCCTTGTTTATCATGAAACTTATCAGTTGCCGTTCTACTGATATCAGGGATCTATTTATGCTAATGCCTTATATTAAGAATAAGATGTGGATTAAGGAAGAGGTTTCTAGTCGCTTTGACTTGAACAATAGAATTTCAAAGTTTAAGAGGACAATTCTTTCCAAACAATTTCGCGATGGGTTGCAGGGAGTTTTTGGCTTTATTAATCCGGATGTTTTTGAAAAACACAAGAACCTTGTTCTTGACTTTGAAGATTAAACCTGCTGAGCTTAATTCGGTGTACGATGCTAACGGTAACTTTGTGAGTGGAGATGGTAAGTTCAGGACTTACAACAGCCTTAATCAATTATGGAAAGTTTATAACGGTAGCAACTCTTCGGGAACCTTATTGCAGGAATTCGAGTATCATCCTGTAGAAGAAAGGGGTTGGGTTAAGAAAGGTTTAGAAAGTAGCATTTTTTCTATACTCCTTTATCAGCTCAATCTCATTTATTATTCTTTCCTCAGAAAAGACTTTCTGCTCGAGCATTCCATCAAGGTGGTGCCTTGCATTAATATCGTATTTCATGAACTGAGCATTTGCAAAACCATACCAGTCATCTGTGAACTTACAACCCCAGTTCTTTATTGCCTTTGCAAAGCCCTTGAGCTCGTCGTAATAAGGATAAACTTCTTTTGGCGCTAGTTGAATCATTGACTGGCAGAATATTACGTCCTCGAATGAATCAACATCCAGGAGGGCTGCAGGGTCTTTGGTCGGGTACATCTTGGCATGGAAGTCAGGGATTCCGAGCGCATACTCAAGCAATCTGGAGCAAGCCTCTACCTTGACTTTAAGCAGGTTATTATCGCTCTCGCGCTGCTTCAGGATTTTTCTCTTTATAATAAAGATTGGAACTTCTGTCAGGTACCACTCCAGCCCCATCATTCCCAGGGTGTTAAGGCTTCTGTGCAATGAGAACTTCCCATCCTCCTTAAATGCCAGCTCTAGCACGAACCTTTTCTGGTGTCCGCCAGCAGCATAGCTCTTCCTTGCATTGAAGGCCAGCTCATAAATCCCTTCACCAAACCTGTTATGGTCAATCTTGTCAAGGTTCATTAAAAAGGCGTTTGACTCCTTGGAAAGATAAACCTTGCCTTCATCATCAACCACTTTGATATGATAGTTCCTTGGAAAATAAGGGCCGCATAGTTGCTTGGTGTTGAAAGGAACAACCAGGTCATAATCAGCAAAGCACTTGTTGCTCACAAGCCCTTTGATATCAACAAAGGGAGCGTCGCCTGGGCAGAAAAGGATGTTCTCGTCCTTAACCTTGCCTAAAGCTCCTCTTGCTTTTTTTATCGTGTTCCCAACAGACCACTCATCAGGGCTGCCTTCGTGCACAAAGACAAAGCCTTCAATGCTGAAATGATTGCAGAACAATTGGTGAATCCTGCCTGTGTCATCATTGCCGACAGTGACTGCCTCCCTGAATCCTGCCTTGTGCATGCTGTAAAGGTTGTAGAGAAACAAAGGAATGCCTTCCAGGAGGAGGTTGAATTTCAGCCAGTCCTCTGCATAAGTGTTGTTCCTGAGCATCAGGTGGTTAATGAATTTTTTGCCAGCTGCCTTTTCCCGCCGGATCTGCTCCAAGACTTTTCCCTCAAGGTGTAATCCAGCATTATTATAGCTGCAGGTCTGGATGGCTTTTGTAGGCGGATGCTTGTTCATGGCGCAGGTTAGCCTGCCAGGATATTTAAACCTTATGATTATAACCTTTCAAAAGTGGGAACAATCAAAACTTTTTTTAGGGAGCTGCTTTTCATCTTCTTCCATAAATCTTTACCAGCTTATACTACGCCCAAGTTGAAGATTAACTTTTTAAAGAGACGCATATTCATACACTAAAGAATAATAATAGGAGAGAAAATGAAAACAGGATATAAAGTCGGCGATGCCATGACCATGCACCCAGTAACCATCAGGAAAGAGACAACGCTGCTGGAATGCGCCAAGATAATGAGTGAGAAGCACGTGGGAAGCCTGCTCATAGAGGAGAAAGACAAGGTGGTGGGCATAATAACCGAGCAGGACATGGTGAGGAAAGGAATGGCAGAGCTGCTCGACCCTGTCAAGACCCAGGTCAGCAAGATAATGGAGATTGAGCTTTTTACCATCGCCCCTGACAAGGACATCTATGACGCGCTCATACTCATGCGGGACTACAACATTCGCCACCTCCCTGTTGTTGACAAAGGCAAGTTCGTAGGATTCCTGACCATAAAGGACGTCCTCAAGATACAGCCCCAGCTCTTTGAGATAATCGTGGAGAAATTCGAGCTCAGGGAAGAGGCAAGGAAGCCGATATTCGGAGGAGAAACAACAGAAGGAAACTGCGAGGTGTGCGGCAACTACTCTGACCTGCTAGAAGATGTTGACGGCCAGAAAGTCTGCCCTGCATGCAAGGATACTCTGTGAAAGCTTTTTCACAAATTTTTTAAACCAATTCTATAACCTGATTAGCCAATGAACAACATTCCGGAACACATCGCTATAATCCCTGACGGCAACAGGCGATGGGCCAAGAGCAAGAACTTGCCATCATGGGAAGGCCACAGGAAAGGAGCAGAGGTCTTTGAAAAATTCCTGGAATGGTGCAAGGAGTTCGGCATCAAAGAAATTTCTTTCTGGGCAGCAAGCACAGAGAACCTTGAGCGGGACAAGATGGAAGTTGATTTTCTCCTCCGCTTATTCCAAGAATTCAGCACCAGATTCTTAAAGAATCTTAAAAAAGGAAAGGTAAAGGACAAAGTAAGAGTAAGATTTATCGGAGATTTGAACAGGCTGCCTGACAAGCTAAGGCAGAAAATGGAAAAGATAATGGAACAAACCAAGGATTACAATGATTACAAGCTCAACATGCTAGTTGGCTACGGAGGAAGATGGGAGCTTACTGAGGCTGCAAAGAAGATTGCTAATGAAGCCAAGGAGGAAAAGCTAAAAGTTGAGGACATAACTCCGGAAGTGTTTCAGAAGCACTTGGCACTGGAGAGCGAGCCAGACCTAATAATCAGGACGAGCGAGCAAAGATTAAGCGGCTTGTTGCCCTGGCAAGGAATCTATAGCGAGATAATCTTTGTAAAAGACAAGCACTGGCCAGAGTTCACAAAGCAAGACCTGAAGAAATGCATAGAAGAGTATGCCAAGAGGCAGAGGAGATTTGGGCACTGAAAGGCTGTCCGCCGCTTGAGGACCAAATAATTTCTGTTCATTACATATAAAGGATACCTTGCCCTTTAGGGCAACGGTAGCCTATTCCTCCATAAGTTTTTTCTATTCTTCTTATCATAAAAGGTGGTGCGCAACGAAATCGGCGCACGCACCATTTCGAACC
>Ga0315284_10000136_pt1 | contig 98439 bp, 147 predicted proteins | sample YL17G09_16_MG_FD_203696 | JGI IMG/M metagenome (GOLD analysis project Ga0315284, IMG submission 203696) | Sediment microbial communities from Yellowstone Lake, YNP, Wyoming, USA - YL17G09_16 | ecosystem: Environmental > Aquatic > Freshwater > Lake > Sediment | place: USA: Wyoming | collected... | reverse complement strand
CACCATACGCCAACACTGGAACTGAGTAGTTGGTATTTCGGAAATGTCAAACCCAGAGGATTCTAGAATTGACCAGAGCATCCAATCCGGCCACCAGCGACAATCACAACTTGAGTCAGGCATCTGATCAAAGCGATACTTTAACTCACGAAGTTTTCCGAAAGTTGGCCAGTCAAACTGAATGTGTGCGAAGGCCCCTTCACGAAGTCCCTCAGCAATTGACTTGATCATGCACTTCATCAACTTGTGGGGAATGTGCTGGAATACCGTCCAACTGAAGAAGAGATCAATCTCGGTCAACTGGGCAGTTGGAAAAGTATCATCCCACAGTGAGTAAGGATGCTTTAGTTCATGCAGGAATACATTGGGGAAAGATTCAGCAACCTTTTCTGCATAGTCCAGGCAAGATAGTGAGGCATCGACTCCGATGTATCTCTTTACCAATGGTGCAATGTATGGGATCATTCGTCCCTCACCACACCCAAAGTCGAGGACTATTGCCTCACTCAACCTCTCTTCAGGAAACCCCCGAAGTAGATCGGCCTTTGTGATCTCATTGATCTTCACATCCTCAAACTGGGTCGATGGGCAGTTGATGGCCCCATGCTCTTTGGCCTTCTCATGCCAATAGTTCTTTGCGTTCTGAAACAATGCGTCTTGCTCATTATTCGATAGCATTTTTTGTCTCCTTAGAAAAGAGATACATCTTACGAACTTGATCGGTAGAGTTTTGAATCCCCACCACTGTAGGAAAGTACTTCGTAAAGGTCGTCACGAATTCCTCCTCAGTATATTCACTGCGATCTTTCCCGAACCTATTGACCGGTCCCTCAAGATGGCGGTCATCGTATGGGATCCATTCAATGATCAGATACTTAGTCGAGTAATTCGCCAGGATCTCTGCCAAAGTAGTCATAGGGAACTCTCGGAAATAGCATACATGGTGAATCAACGCCACACAGAGAACCAACTCGGAGGCGTATCGAAGGTTTGGCTGGTATAACGAATTCCAAGTGACCTCTCCGAAGTCGACTGCGTGCCATCCATAAAGATCAGTAATGTTCCCCACTACTGCAGTGATCGGAAGTTTTCCTTCCTTGGCCATCTTATAGAGAATCTCTACTGCCGCCTCATCAATATCGAATCCACAAACCTTCTCTACCCCCTGACTTAAAAGTATGTGGCAAAAGTCACCTGTGTTGCTCCCCACATCCAACGCTTTCTTGGGCAGTTCAGGTAATAGTTCCATCAGGTTCTTTACTGCGTTATGCTTTTCCTGCCACGTGGTGGGATCGTTCACATTAAAGGTTTGCTTATCGTATTGACTCCACTCCAGCATCTTGATCTCACTGGTTAGGCGCTCGATGTTTCTCAATTGATTCTCAAGTGTAGCATGTTCAGGATGCTCAAGAAAGTCCTGCAACTCTGTATAGGTGATGTTCAAACGAGCCATCCAACTCTCCATCCAATTCTGACCCAACCAAAAGTTTCGAATCCACTCCTTGATCGGATAAGGCCCTCTCGTGATTGAACCAAAGTCAAAGTACACCGGTACTGAATCATCAAAGGCTACATTGAACACGTGAGGATCTGAAAGGAAGAGATCCTTTTCAGATAACTTCTTTTGTATCCTGATGATCATTGAAGCAAGATCCTTCTTCTGCGTCCAGGTCCACTCATGAAACATCGACTGAAAGGCGAACTTTTTATGCTCAAGGACAAGACTGCCTGAAACGGTTTGCCCGAGGAGTCTGGTTGAAACCATCCCCACTTGGAACAATTCCAATAACCATACAGGATCATCAAAGAGTTCCTTGTATAACTTAATGGAATCTTCGTCGACCACTACACGATACATATGACCTTCATAATCACCACAGTAATGCTTCCGTCCTGGGAAGTCCACGGAGCACGTATTAGCCAGTACCTTCTCTGCGATGACTTCTAGGTCTATCATCCCAGCATCTCCTTCGCAATCTCCATGACCAACTCGACATTCAATGCCTTGAAACATTCTGGCTCGCCCAATCCATTCTCCTTCGTGCGGTATGGGCCCTCTGTCTTTGAACATAGCATTTTGTAATCACAATAGTTAGTCTCAGGCGCGTGCGGGCATGACCCCTGAACCGCTATCATTGAAGGAAACATCTTCTCAAACCTTGCACCATTCCGATTAGAGAACAATGTCAAAGCGGGAATATTCAATGCACCGGCAAGGTTTGAAGGACCTGAGTCGGGGGAGATCACCAGATCAGCCTGGGCGATGACTGCTCCCAGATGCCTGAAGTCCATGTCTTCCTTGTTCGGGCATACCACTGCGTGCCCTTCGGCGATCAAGAGGCGCTCGAGTTCGTCCATACCATGCCAGCACTTCAACTTATTGGAACCTTCCTTTGCCATCACGATCTTTTTCTTTCCCGGATGTCTACTCCAGTATTTAGTGGCTAAGTCCCTCTCAAGTCCGGAATTGAAAAAGTCCGGTTTCAATTGATCGGTATCCAACCCAGCAATGTCCAGGTAGATCTCTGTCCGGGCGGACATAATCTGACCATACTTGGCGACCTCCTGCCATTCCTCACGAAACTCTGTCTCAGTGAGGTCAAGTGTGAAGTCTGCACCAGCCAGTTCCCTTTCCTCAACCTTGTCAATATAGGGATAGGTGGACAGAATCGCCCGCCTCTCTTGGCTTTTATCAGACATGGTGTCCTTAGGATCAAACGAGACAGTATAGATAACTTTGATCTTGTCACTGATCTGCCGTTTCAATTCCCGGGCAACGATCGAACGGAAAATCACATCGCCCAAGCCGGCTAGGTAGCATCGTATCCGAACTGTCGGCGCCTTGGCATTGGGATTCGCCAAGTACTCCCGCAGATCATGAACCAACTTGCCTTTGTAATGCTCCGGCCCGACCTTGGCTAACTCCTGAGGCTCATGAGGTGCTATGCCCCATTTCTCAATGTAGTAGGCGATGTTTTTATCCCAGTGGTGATTCCGTCCTTTTCGTTCCTCTTCCTTTGAACCCAGGACGGCCCCCACTGCATGATAAAAGATTGACTCCCTTGACTTGCCGAACTTTGCTCCAGCAATCCTCAGCCTCAAGGTGTAGTCATTATCCTCAATATACCGAGGAGTGAAATGTTCATCGAACAGGCCGATCTTCTCTACGATGGACCGACGGAAGATCGTGCATGAATAGGCACTAGTCGGAATATCCTGAATCTCCTCAAACCCCTTGCCTTTAGGTTCAACAAGATCAATCGTCCAGGGAGCGATCTTCATCTCTTCCGTTGAAGTCAGACCACCGAGTTCAGGTGTCTTCTCCATCATGTCAACCAGACTGTCTATTGTGTTGTAATGTAAAGCTACATCGTTGTTCACCAAGAGGACGTAATCATAGTCGCCTTCTAGGAACTTTTGGAATCCTATATTCTGAGCGGCGGCGACTCCGCATCGTTTCGCCTCGAACTCAATCCCTTTCGCCTTCAACCATTCCTGAGTTCCGTCGGTTGACTCATTATCAGCAACAAATAGATCGTAGTCATGGAAGGAACGAATTGACTCCACCGCCATCTTCGTCCACTGCAAGAGATCAAAGGTTAGCATAACGACCAAGACCTTTTTCACTTTGCCTAGTTCGTCACACATCTGGCTCACCACCTCTTCTGGCTCTAGTTTCTGCAGGCAGGCAGGTGGACCCAAAGGTTCCTTCCACTGATAGTCGGCGCCATCAATGCAGGGCACTTCCCACCAACACGGATTCTTTTGCAAAGCGCACTTGGGCGCGTTTAGTGGAATTGCCTTTTCATAGTTTTCGCAAACTACCTTCCCGTCCGTGTGTCCGAAGATTCCGATCACTCGCTTCTTCAGTGCACCGGCCAGGTGCAGGACGCCTGAGTCGTTCGCTACAATCCAGTCACACTCATTGATCAAAGCGCCCATCTCTCGGAAGGTAAACTTATACTTTCCATCGGCATCCTTTTCATCCAGGATGACCACTGATCCATCAAACTCTTTTAGGAGTTCAATCAGACGATCCATATGGGGATAGGTTCTTACTCTGGCAAAACTCTCACGACCTACCCCTATGATAGGCTTAGAGAGGCCAGCCGCGAACGATTGCGCCCATTCTTTCTCCTGATCGGCTACTTTGTACACGGGGGTCTTATTGACCGTATGCAAACCGGATTTCTTCAGGATAGTATCCGAACACTTCTTCCCACTCTTAGGCTGGAACTTCAACTCCAGACCATTGAGGTCAACTATGAGATCATAGATTGCAGTAGGCTTTTCAATAAGGATTGTCCGGATGTGTGGATTGTTCTCCCATGCCTGGGCAAGTGCAGGATTAATCAGGACGTCAATACTTACATTTTCCTCATACGATTCCTTGTAGGCCTTGGGTACGATGGTTAGCATGAGGTTATCACCCCACCGGTCAGATCGCGAAACATCAATCAGGACATTCATCTTTTTGTTTTTAGCTTTGAGTTCCTCAAATAACTTCTGACTTTCCCAGAATCCAGGATATAGCAAATAGTGCACCAGATCGTTTGAGGATCCTCCGAGGAACTTTGCTTGTTTCGGTTTCAAAGTGATAGGTTCACCCTCATGGAAAAAGGTTTCCTCAATAGTCCCTTCGTTTACATGAAGAACTCCGCAAGGCATTGTATAGCATTTGACTGACATTATGACTGCTCCTGATAGAATTTTGTGACCTCTTTAGCCACGGTTTCGGCAAGTCTGCCTCCGTTGACGTGGAGGCATCGCATGGTATTGTCACACCGGCATCCGTTCTCGGTGCACGATTCGCAATTGATCCAATCGTTCATCTTGATCCCAACCGCCCCCTCCGGATAGAGAGGATGGAGAGTAAGGCGCTGATCAGGATGGGAAGGACCCAGGATGGCCATCGTAGGCGTCTGCGTGAAGTGACCAATCCAAAGAGGACCCGAATCTACAGTGACGAGACACTCGGCCCGTGCTATTAAGGTGAAGAGTTCCGGCACCCCTAACTGCCTCCCCATCAACATCGTCATATCTTTGTCAACATTCAGATCATCAGGATCACCATTGTAAAAGACTCTCCGACCTTCCTTGTTCAAACGATCTATGATCATCTCGATAGTTGTCTTCGGTAATTGTTTGCGAAAGTTGGCTCCTTGACCTACCATCACCACAAACTTCTTTGGCAGATTAAAAGGAGTTGGCGGAAGTTTCGACATATCACATCGCCAGTCGACCTTCTTTGGCAACTCATTGATGCCTAGCGCCTTGAAGTAAATATGTGTTCTATGTAAACGACCCAACTGAGGGTCTGTGTGATCTCGCTCCAGGACCCAGTCCATGATCAAACCGGGAATTTCCAACCTCTGGTTTGTAACTAAGTGTGGGACGTCCAGCATATTCATCAGGGGAGAGTTATAACCATCCACCCTCAGGACGGCATCCCATCCCAACTCGCGACAATAATGAACTACCGGCACTCCAGTTAATACATCACCCAAAGCATAAGTGCGTTGAATGTAAAATCGCTTTTGTTCCCTCTTCTTCATCTCATCAAGGAAGTTCGGGATTCGTTCAAAGTAGCTGGGCATCGCCTTCACTCTGGTAAAGTCAAACACACCCATCGGCTCGACTGAGGCGTAGTCGCCATTCATATTGACGAAACTCTGCGAAATGTCTGATACGTTCATGCCCAACTTAAACATCGCTTACTCCTCTCGTAAGAAAAAGAGGAAGGGCCATCCCAGGACGGAATGGCCCTTCCCCGTTGAACTCAAATTGCCCAGCCTAATTAGCTCTGGGTAATCGTAACGGTTGCAAGACCGTTGTTCTTCTCATCGGCGCCGGAAGCTTCCGACTCAGGAATGACACCATAGGCATACCGACTCATCGCACCCCGCGCTCTCTGCGTGAAGTCATCGTTGACGATGTACTCTTCCGAGAGGAACACAGGAATGTAAGGAGCATAGTAGCCGACGGCATACTTCCAATCGGCGCCACGGAAGCCCATCAGGATCTTGTTGGCCGTGAACCACGGATCAACGTAAACCTTGTACTTCCCGGCGAGAATGCCCTCATACCGCCAACCAATCATGCTCTGCTGATCAGGGGTGGTGGTGGGATCGGCGGTGAACCGTTCGAGCTTGGCGATCCGTGTGAAGGTGTCCCCGTCCATGAGGAGCCAGTTGGGATAGACGTACTTTTTCTTGAAGATCTTGGAAGCCGATTCGGCAACCGCCTCATAAAGGGTCTCACGATAAGCTCTCTTCTCGATCGTGGTCTTGTCATCAACGAGGTAACCATTGGCGTTCCAATCCGTGTTACCAGCGCCGTTGCCCGCCAGGAGGGCAACCATGATCTTCTGGTCAATCTCGCGAGCGATCTCATCAATTACCTGAGGCTGTAACTCGCCCCAGAGATCCAACTTCCACTGTGAACTGAGATCCTGCTGGGACTCCAGAGTCCAGATAGCCTTTAGCTTTTTGATCTCCGTCTCAACCAACTTTTTCTTCAGCTGGAAGTTGACTTCACTGATCGCTCCCTTTTCGGAACTGTCAGCAAAGGTCTTCTCCTGTTCCTTGTCCAGGCGATCACCAATGTGGACGGTACCCTTATTGGTGCCGTAGAGGTGATCCAACCAATACATATACCCGGAAGGACCCGACAGGGGCTGGACGGAAATAAGTTCCATCGCCAAGAGGCGAGAATAAATCCGTCGAACCGCGGGCAGGAGTGCCGTGGTGAACGTGGCGATGCCGGTCGTCAGAGTTTCCTCATGAAGGACACCGGGCTGATTAAGCGACAATGCCTCTTTGAAGAGAACGCCCTTCATCTCGGAACCGATCCACGCAATCGTGTTGTCATAGAGGATCTCTCTCATGCCCCGACGGACACCTGTGTCCTTATCGGTTAGTGAAAAGTCGAAGCCACGATCCTCCCGCCTCTTAAAACCCTCGGCTTCATCGAGCCTCATCAATTCTGCCTTTTGTGCAAGCAGGAATTTCTTGATGTTTTCGAACATGTTGTACTCCGTTCGTTACTTGATCTTAAGGACGTCTTTGGAGTATTGCTCCAACTCGCCCTTGTATCCAGCCTTCAGGGCGGCTACCCATCGGCTCTTCACTTGATCCTCAGTAAGGCCAGAAGCCTTTCCTTCGGGGTCAGTGATGTGTCCCTTGTCGTCCAGCCCGGACGCACGGATCTTGGATTTCTCCGCCTCCGCTATCCGGGCACTGATCGCTTCCTTCGTGGAGGCAACCTTAGCCGCAACATCCTCAACCTTCTCGATCAAAGTATGGCCCTCTTTGATCAACTCTGCCTCAATCATCTTCCTGTACTCAGGGGTTTCCTTTTCCAGTGCAATTTTCAGGGCATCCGTGACCGCTTTCTCGTTGACCGCCTTCGCCTCAGCGGCTTCTCTCTTTTCCTTCTCGGACTTCAGTGCGGCATTCTCAGCCTTGAGAGCCTCAAGTTCCGCAGGGACGACCGGAGGTGGTTCCACTTTAGGCGGATCTGCCACTCCTACAGGAGGATCCGCAACCACCGGAGGATCAGGATCCTTTTCCTTGACCGTTTCGGGAACAACGCCCTTAAGTTCGCCAAGGACGGAGATGGCATTGCGAATACCCTCGGAAACTGCCTGCACCTCTTTCTCATAGGCCACGATCTTCTCCTTCAGGCTAGCATTCTCTGCCTCCAAGACAGCGAGCTTTTCCTTCAGAGTTTTGACCTCCTCTCTTAGAGCGACAAGCTCTTCGTCGAGAGGTTTGAGGAGTTCAGGTTGTGCAGTTCGAAGTTCATCCAATGTTTTAAATAACATGGTATCTCCTTTGTCATCGTTGGAATCCTCGTCGTCTTTTAGACGCGATTCCATCATCCGGCGAACCCCGGCATCGGGGACGCTGGGCGTAAGTACAAAGTCACCGGGTGACTTAAGTTGAAAGTCATCGTTGATCTCATCAACTTGAATTTTCTTGCCATCGACTACCTCTTCCTTTCTGGTGGTGGTTCCGAAACCACGGGAGCTCATTCCGATGTGCCCACCATACTTTATGATCGCCTGAGCATTGCGACCGCGTTCGGTCGGCAATACCTTGACGACACCAACACAGCTCCCATCCTCTTCCATCCTGGCCGATTCCCAAAGATGACTGACATCATCAATCTCGGCATCGTTCTGCGGATGATAGGAAGCACCATAAACAGAGCCCTTATCCATAAGTGGACCGAGGCGGTTCATCTCTCGAAGAAGGATCTCCTTGGAGTAACGCCTCTTGTTTCCATTGATGATCCCAGCGTGTTGCCACTTGACCTCAACTCGCATTACACGCTCTTTGGTGACCTCGTCAACCTGCTCATCAAGAATGGTGCACTTGGGAGCCGAGAATTCCAAAAGTGCTTTCTTCATTATTTGCCTCCCGCCGGTTCCTCAATAGGAACGTAATTGATAACTTGCCGAACCTTCTTGGGCTCACCATCGAACACGATCTCGCCATCAGAATCAATCACGTACTTGACCTGGTGGTAAATGTTAGGAGGATCCTGACTAACCGCAACCATGTGGGTGGCCGCATCATACTTCTCCCTCTTACGGAGGAGGACAGCATTCTCCGACCAGTCATCCAACCAGAAGTCAGGAAACTTTGTCTGAACCACACGATACAGACGATCACGAAGGGACTGGAACGCCTGTTCCGAAAGCGTCTTGAGTTCCTGGTAGCGAGTAAAGAGACCAGACAGTGCCTCTTCCGTTGCCGCCTCAAAGGATCCTTTGACTTCGTTGTCTTTGATCCATGCCTTCGCCTTCTCTTCAGTCCAGGACTTGATCGGGAAGCGAAGAGCCTGGGGGACAAAGGTACCTTTGTCTTCACCCTTCAAGTGCCCCCAGATAATGCTGATCGTCTTGGGCACATCGACCTTGTTAAAAAGCTTACCGCCTGCGGTTGTCCGAAACTCGTCGAACTTGCCCGGGTCCTGAAGGCGGAGTGAATGTTGATTGGGATAGGGCATTACTTTTCTCCTTCTTTACTTTCTTCGACAACACCCTTCTTGATCTTTTCAAGAATGGCGGTAGATTCCAATTTGTTGTTGGCGGCCCTCTTCACAAGGAAACCAGCAAAGGCGCCAGTTAGGGCACCGATGGCAACTGGGTAGATTCGTTCAATGGCCGGCCACATGGCGGCCTCAAGAGTCAGGATATGGAAGTTAATAAGATAGATGACGAGGGAGGCACCAGAGTTTATTGAAACTTTGAAACCAATGTTAAGATTATGCCACTGCACAACCTACGACCTGGCTACAGGCACACTCGTTGCCTTCGCCGGGCTCATATATACTGTACTGATTGACTGAGTTGATCATATTTCAACCTGTCACTTTTTCTTTAGGGTCTGGTTGAGTTCTTCCAACTCACTTAGAATCATGCACAAGATAGTGATGATACCCCAAAGACCGCACTCAACCAACTTGCCTTGCACGAGGAACAGAATCGTTCCCACTGCAGACATGGCGCCGAGGATCTTTGTCGTTGTCATTTCTTCACCAGACTAAACACGACCACTGTCACGAGAGTTCCTACTCCCAAACCAATGCCCGTGTTCTTCAGGAAGGACAACCTCAACTTCTTATTCAAGTCCTTGATCGTGACCTTCGCTTCAACTAGGTACTTGACCGCCTCATCACGACCAGCGATGGCAATCTTTGTCTGATCTCCTGATAGAGTCAGGTCCGTTTCCAATGACTTGATGGTGGAGTCCTTAGTAGTGATCTGCTCCAAACGATTGGTGGCTAGAGAGAAGTACGTGTCACGATCCTTAAAGATTTCTAACGTCTTCTCTCCGCCCGGGCGGGTCAAAGAAAAATGCCACTGACTATTGATGAACGCCTGAACCTCTGCCTGCCCAATCCACTTGCCCATCTGCTCGGCAACCTGAATGTCAGACATTAACTTAATCTGCTTTTTGTATTCGACGTTCTCAACTATCAATCCCTGGTTTGACTTCTCAAGTATCTGATTCTTTGCGGAGAGGACAAGACGCTGGGCCTTCTCCGAATCTCTCTCAGTCTGGAGGCCAGCAATCTGAATGTCATCCTTTACCACACGACTGACCAGGTCGTTAATCTTGGCGATCAGATCATTCACTTGCTTCTGAAGTCCCGAATTGGCATGGCCAGTGCCTACGTAATAGGCTACCCCACCCACTACCAATAGGAGGACTACCATGATCATAATAAGGAACTTCTCCACGGATGACGCCTTCGTTATTTGAATAGTCATACCTGCCTCCCCTTCTTAGTCCAGGGGCCAACCCCACCAACAATCACTCCCCTTTTCTCCTTCCGTTTTTTGGCGGCTTCCGTTTCATAGCCGGTCACGAAAAGCTTGAGGAGACTAGAACTTCCATTAGCGATGGCCCTGACCACCAGGTGGGGATAGTACAGGATCCGTTCCAAGACATGGAAGACAACTCGGATGACTACCAAGAAGATAATGAAGAACCCGCCGACAACAAGGATAAACAAACCCAAACCGATGTTGCCGAGTAACTTAAAGAATTTCTTCACCTACGGCCTCCTTGCTGAAACCGATACTGGTGTGTACAGTGCATAGTACCGCACCTCCACCAATCCTCGTTCAATGAAACCCAAACGTTTTGCTAATCCTTCAGTCAAGTCAATTGATCGTCCGTCAATATAGGGACCACGATCATTGACGACAGCCGGGACCATGCGTCCGTTCATGGTGTTTTCGATGATCAAGACGGTCCCGAATGGTAAGGTACGATGGGCAACGGTAAAGCCATCCTTTCGGAAGATCTCTCCGTTAGCGGTGCGGTTTCCAGCCCGCTCTTCCCAGTCACCATACCACGATGCCACACCGACCATAGGAACGGGGAACGACTGCTCTAACGTCTCAACGCGCTGTTGAAGTTCCTCAAGAGTGGCCTTGATCGTACCGAGCCTGTCCTTGTTCTCGCTAACATCTTGACTGATCTGCCTCATGGCTGAGTTCCCGAGGAACATGCCTAAGGACAGGATCAAGAGGAAAGCGACCGCAAAGAAAAGTCCAGTTCTCTTCATTGGTCACCTCACTAAGATTAGGGAGTCGAGTTTCTCGCCCATGCTGATATTATATAGCATAAGAAATCTAAGTGTCAAGCATTACTTTACACTTACTGTTCTGGCCCATATAATGGGCATTCATAGACAGGAGTAACAAGACCGAAGGCCTGATCAACGGCGAAGAGAACATTTGCGATGTGACAGTTCTTCTCCCGTTCCTCTGGCTTGAACCTTGCACAGTTCCTAAAGCATAGGCAGTGGTCTCTATGCTTTCCTGCTAGTTCCTCATCAGCCTTGACTAGGACTCCGTGATGCCGATACTCAATGATCTTTCCTGGCATTTTTCGTTCCTTTCTTTTTAATGGGCCCATGATCATCTTATCCGTCGCCTCAATCATAGCCTTGGCATAGGCCGGGAACAAGAGACGATCCAGTACGCAGGAAGTACAGTTGCACTGCTTCACAAATATGATCTTCATGGGTTCCACCTCCATCTATTCAGTCAGTACACACGATGCCTCCTTAAAGGCACTCTCCTGTAGATGAATCTTGAATAACTTGGCCGCTCTTGCACCAATCGCTTTCCGCGCCTCCTTCGAGTCCATGATCTCCTCGCCGGCCTCACGGACTACATCGGCAACCATGGTCTTGATCACTTCACCAGTCTTTGTTATATCGGCTCCCGGGAATTGATCAAGTATATGGATGAGTCGCATCGGTGTGACCCACTCTGTAGCGATTGCCTGAGCATCTTCAAGTGCCTGCCGTTTGGTGGGATCGACTTCCCTCTTTGTCATAGTTTCGGTGAACTCAGGGCGCTTGTGTTTTGCGATCACCCGTTCACCACTATTCTTCTTGACTTCAAATAGGGGGCGAAGGACAATGCCTTCTCGAATGTGCCCAAAACCCATACCGTTCCTGATCGCCTGTACTGAGTCGGCATCCCGTACCGAATCAATTGCTGACATCACCGCTGGAATCTTATTGTAAAAGACAAACTCCAGACCCAACTTCCTCACCACTTCCTCAGCATCAGGTACCTTCAACCAGGAGTGCCCGATCTTGACTTCAAAGGCAACGAAGCGAAGTTCCTTTCCATAGGTCTTGCTCATACCTTGACACTTGCCTCCGTAGGCCTCACCATAGACATAGATCTCCACGTCTCCCTGAGGGGGACCAGGCAAGATCTCTTTGAACTTTGCCAACAGGGCTTCTTGATCAAAGAGGGCAACGAACGTCTCGTGTTTCTCGCCTCCGGAGAAGAAAGTCACTTTCTCCGTAACGAGAGGCACGGGATAGTCACTCAGATGCTCCTCACCCACGCAGGATGGGATCTTAATCTCCCGAGTAAACCGAACGTGCGCTGAGGTACCATGAATCTTCTCCATGGCATAGCATTCCTTGAAGTCAAGGATGTCTTGGTTTTTGTAAAGATTGTCAATGTGCATGTATGACATTTACTTCTCCAACTTATAGAAATTTGCTTGTTCGTGTAACGCCTCACCCCTTAGGCAGACAGGAGTCCGGTGGAACTTCTTATATATTGATTGCCGAAGTGCACGATCAACTCCTGAAAGTGAGCAGAGAGACTCTCCATCCCTCTTATGGAAGGATGGGCATCGCTCACTACAACAAACAGGATCAACATCGTCATGAGCGATGTACCGATGAACTAAGGCCCATTGGTATCTTGGTTTGCCCATGGTATCACCTATAAAGTCCCCGATGCCACTTACCAAACTCTTGCCTGGTAATGAGTTTCCAAAACGCCCAGAGGATAGCAACGAGTCCGATGATCAAACCGAACTTTTCCTTTTTTCTCATAACAACCTCCTTACATCTTATGCCGGTTCCGAGAACCCGGCTTGTGATAGGCTCTGGTGTCCAGGCGATACTCATCTACTGCATGCTTGTATCCCGCCTGCCGATGGGCCAACCGATTCTCAACCATTGAAGGCGGGGAGTGTCGTGGGCGGGCCCTTTGGGCGACGAGAGGCTTGGATGTTTCCTCTTCCTTCGCCTTGGGCTCCTCTGTTACCGGGAGGACTTCGAATTCCTCACTTTGCTCATTGCTCATATGTTACTCCTCTCATGTTTATATTATATGAGATTCGTTTCCACGAATCAAGCATTTTTGTCCACCCAACTTTTCCAGAGTCTTGTCAGATCACAAGGCGCTACTTCATGGGAGAAGAGTAAGGCATCCAGTTCCTTGCGATTCCGATAAAACTTAACTATGGCCTCAGGGTAAGGAATCGCATAGTCAAACCCAACTACTGGTTTCCTATACTTGAAGTTGAACCACTGCCAATGATGCCGCCACTCATGGGCTAGCGTACTAGCAAGAAAGTCCTTATCTCGGTCCACTGATTCCGAAACGATGATCAAGCCCCTATCCAATAGAATGAAGCGCCCCTCAAAGTATACCCCATAACCCTCCTTCCTCGGATGGTAATAGCAACCTGGGTACTTCTCGAAGGCATAACCAGGTACCACAAGTACTCTTGGTTTGATCAGATCCTTCGCCTTGCGCTGTAACCAATATAAGCCTGACACTTTATAACCGCCTATTATAAGCCTGGAGCATTATAAGGGACCTGACGGATTCGAACCGCCCTCTCCTGCGTCACAGGCAGGTATCCTGCCACTAGACGACGGCCCCATGAATCCCCGCTGAGCATGGCACTCCTTTATATCTTCGCAAATCTCCTTTGCGAGTTCGTCACATGACTTACATATGGTAGGACAGACAGGCACGCCTTTCTTGATCAAGAGGTCGCACCGATGGCGCCACTTGTTGACCATAGTGATCTTTTGATCAACAGGGAACTTTTGTTTCCTCATAGTGGAAACACCCCCACCATATGATGTTTCCTTAACATATCCACCATCGTTGGTTGAAGTAAAGTCAATAGATCCCGTATATCCAAGAGAGTCTCCAACTGAAGTTGCTGAAGTACGACCGCCTGCGACTCCGGTTTCCACTGCTCGTTCATATTCACAGGGTTTCCCGCCAACTCAATCTCACTTCTTGTTCTCACGTTTCTTCCTTTCACTATTCAGTTCAACTCGTGCCCGTCCTTTATCATAGGCAGGCAGAGGTTCATTCTTTGCCAGTGAGGCATACCGCCTAGTACCCAAATGTTTCAGAGTTACCCAATAAGCAAGTGGCCACTCAGGTCCGATCTCAATCTCGTCACCCAGTTCTCGAAGGCAGTCCACAAAACGTCGTTGCCATTCAATAGGCATTGACTGCAGAGCCGTCCGTGGTAGAACTAGATAGTGAGCATACGACAGGCCGAAGTATAGGTGGATGGGCTCATCATCCATAACGATTGGTTTTTCGTTAGGCATCCTTCGTCTCCTTCTCCAGTGCCTTTACCAGATCGGCCTTCGTCTTTGACTTTTCTGGTAACTTCAACCAAGGTGCCATACGCCGCAGAAACTTCCTCGGATTGTTTCGGTACTCTTCTAACTTTCGTTCCTTCGCCTTCAGTGCTCTCAACTTTTTCTTTTCCACTCGGACCTTTGCACGAAGTTCCTTGGCGTTGGCGCGTTCCTTTCGTTTGGCCTCTCGAATGTTACGGAGTAGCAACGCCTCGTTGGGATGTTCCTGGTTCCACTTTCTCCGCTCTTTCTGGAACTTCCGACTCCATTTTTGTTGACTCGTTGTTCTCATGTTTACCTCCGAAGATTTCCCAATGGATAACTCCGTACCGTTTCATCATGTCAATACAATGCTCACAAAAGTGGTCATGTCCAAAAAGGATCAGTTCCCCACCTCGTGCCTGATCGTCTGCCTTGATCAAGACATCAACTTCGGCATGGCACCTCTGACGACACTCAGTTCGGCAAAGTTCATATCCAACACCAGTGGGCAGATTGCCTCGTGGACAACAATCATGCTCCTTTTCACACCAGTTAGTGCCATACCAGACCTTCTCACCCTTGATCAACAAAGCGACAACTCGTTGCTTGGCGCAACGATCAAAGGTGACTCCACGCATTAGGATCTCCGCCGGCGCTCATTCAGTGGGCGGGTTTCCTGCTCTCCGGCAGTTGGGATAACTTCCACTTTGTCGATCTGGGTCACTGTCTTGTAAACCAACTTGCCATCGACCGGGATCCGAATGCCTCGACCTGTCGTCATGGAGTGGGCGTATGTCTTCGCCTTCTCAAGTTCGATGTCATCCTGGTACTCATAGTCGGGAGTACCATCGTTAAACTTCACGATAATCTTTGCCATGTTTGCTCCTTTCTAATAGTCATTCTCAATGGGAATGTAAAACGGAACCCACTCGAACTTCATGTCCGCTAGGGTTTGCTTTCGTGTCTTCTCGTTGATCGTTACTTCCATGATCAAGCCACCGATCTCGGGATACAATCCGAACCGCCGTAGGTGCGGCGTCTGCGATTGGAAACATCCCATCAGGAACGCCGTGACGTTTCGGTACTCGAACAAAGCACAGGTCGTGTGCCAATGCCCCAGGAAGTACAGATCAGGTTTGATCTCAGGCGCCATCTGCTCAATGAGTTTCTGCATCTTATAGGATCGAGCATAGGCCATTCCGCCTCCACCATGCTGAAGATAGATTGACAAGTAGTCTGTCTTCGGGAAGGCACCGAACGCTCCAAGATACTCAATGTCTGGCCGACGTTCAGAGATTCGCTCCACGATGTCACACCCGGCTTCCTTCATGAACGAGTAGTCATGGTTCCCAGCGATGACCAACGTCTTGCCACCATCCTCCATCTTGGGATAATGCTCAACGCAGTAGTCACCTTGAGCCTTCTCACCATGAAGAAATAGTTCGTATTCCTGTCCGGTGTAAACATTGATTCCATCGACCATATCACCGCAGTGGAAGACCACCTTGATGCCTTGATCCTGAATGTATCGGTAGAAACTCCGAAGGTGAGTTATCTGCTGATACTTCGATCCGAGTTGAGTACAACTGATCACGGCGAACTTCATCTTGTTCCCGGAGAAGAGGTGACTGACATCAATCTTCAAGTCCATCTTGTCAGGCGAGAGTTTCTCAACCTTATATCCCTTCTCACTCAGTTGCTTGCGAAGCTCGGCTTCCGAAAGTTTCGGTGGAGGAGAATCGGGCACAGGCAGGGCATGTTGTCCTTCGTTTCTCAACTTTGCTTTCTCCCTTGACTCCATGATCATTGACTCACGTTTCTTCATGCGGTTGCCTCTTAGTTCTTCAAGGCACACACTATGGGCCCACAAGACTGACTTGGCACCATGGTAGGTACGATGAGCACCTGCAAACTTTTGGTTAATCTCGTCAACTACCGTCCGAATAGGTTGGTTATCATCAACCGCCCTTTTCAGAAGATATGCTAGTTCCGCTTCCGACCATGCTGTTCCTGACATTCTGTTGCTCCTCCTTATAAAGTGCGACCAACCGCTCTAGTTCGCGGCGGTCAATTGGATGATATTGTTTCGTGATGAAGCACCACGACGAGCCGATCTCAAGATAATAAAGTATGCCTTCGGCAATCTTGCGCTCCTTCTCGGTGAGACTCATACCGATCAAACTACGAATGCTTCGTCTATGCTGGTCATCAGGAGTTCTGCGAGGACTCCCCTATTCAATGATTCAGATAACCATTCCCCCTCTGCTTTGTCCGTTATAAAGCCGAGTTCCGTTAGTACGGCTGGCATCTTCGTTCTCCGAAGGACGGCGAAGTTTGCCTGCTTGATACCACGATCAATCACCGCCTCGCCTTGCTTCTTCAGGCCAAAGATCAGACCCTTCTGAATCAGATCAGCGGCCCTGAACGAAAAGGCAGAAGGAGGAAGTCCGGTGAGGTACCAGGTCTCGATCTCGATGCCCGGTTGCTCACTGAAGCGTGCGTTGTGATGGATGGAGACAAAAAGGTCTGCCCCCCAATCGTTCGCGATCTTGCACCGGTCATCCAACGAAACGAAAGCATCCGCTATCCTAGTTAGTCGGATCTCAAACCTTCCAGTCAGTTCCAACAGGCACTTCAGGCGTCTTGAGATATCCAGCGCAAACGTCTTCTCATAGACACCAGGCAGATCATCACTCACCGCCCCAGAGTCCACTCCACCATGCCCAGGATCAATCACTATCTTTTTCATTTCTCCTCCTCATACTTGATCAACTTACCACCGACGAAGATGCACCACTCCCCAGTGAACCCAAGAGCCCGGAGGTTGGCAAGTTCATCCTTGTCAGCTTTGGAAAAGACATACGGGTCAGCATCAACTATCTCGTATGTCTGATTGCCTTCGGTAAAGGAGTGCGGCAATTCCTCCTTAAGAAAATGATTGTGCACGATCCGAGTTACATCGCCCAGCGTACGAAGAAACACTACCCGCACTGTCTGGTTGATGTCTTCCGCAGAGGTTCGGATCTTGACCGGGTGCAGAGAGGTCACCTGATACCACGCACCATCCTTGAATACGACCCGAAGCATCTCATACTTCGCGCCCTTATAGACGGTGAAGTCATTCGCGCCCCCTGCCCGTGCAGTCAGAAACAATGGAGACAGAGTCTTGAACACGGCGACCTGCTTCGCCTCCCCCGACTTCACTCCTGACTGGTACCCCACAATAGCCGCTATGATCATAAAGGCACATAACGCCCCGATAAGTATCTTGTTCAATTCACTCTCCCTATCTTACATACAATTGCTGAGATCGGTTCCATACACAGACCGCAGACATATATGTATCCTTGTTCGTTCTGACTTTTCAACTTCAAGACTGCCGCCTCGTGACACTTTGAGATCAGGATCAATCGTTCAGCAGGAACTCCCGTTGCCTTGACCATCTGATCCTTCAGAACTTCGATCATCTCGTCGACTGTCATTGTTCAACTCCGATCGTTTAACGAAGTACTTTCCCCAGGTACCGCAGTGATAGCAATGGGCCACATCCACTGGTCCCTTATGAAGTGCACAATAGGTTGTTCCTTCCTTTGCCCAACCACAAGTTCGGTAGTCACGATCAGTATTCATCTACGCGAAGTTCATTCCCAGGAACCCCCATGTTAACCCAGGCAACCCAGTCCCAATACTCACTACGAATGAATGGTGCGTCAACAGAAATCCACTCCTGCTTGATCCAGGCCCATTCGAACCAACGCCATTCACCATTGAGTTTACGTGGGAACCAAACGAATCGGAAGACTAATCGTATTGTCCCGATCTTGGTTCGCTCTCTAAGTTGGTACCGCATGATCAAGCAAACTGAAGATGGGTCGTGGGAATTTTCCATCCATGCCCATCCGTACAAGTTTTACCACAATCATGTCCACCAACATTCACTCTGAACTTCACCCCATAGATGGCATGGTCACTACGATCCATATGATAGTCAGCCTTGTCATTGCAGATCGTACCCACCTTGCCTTTAATCGCTGTGTTGCCATCGTAGGCCATGGTCACGAAAACTTTGTCACCATTCACAAACTTTCTTTTCATCTCATACTCCTTGTAAGATATTAAAAGCTGGCATTACCTTGGGACTAACCCCTTCGTCTGGCCAGCCATCGTGATCAAAAACGGGGTCCGAACCTATCCGGACTACGTGAGGACCGAAAGGAAGCGGCCCCCATTGAGGTCCGGACCCCTCTGGGCTTTTACCGCACCAGGAAACCTCCTGGCTCACCACACCCAGCGATGATGCCACAACAATATAATTACCACGACACCCATCTCCCCATTGCTGAGAAGTGGCCGCAGATGCGTGGCAGAATAACCCACTCCGTACTCCCCGGCGGTTCGGAGATTCGCGACGTAAGAATGGGTTTATATACATCAGTGTTTCTTTCTTAACTTACGAACTTCATCGGCATACCGGACAGTGATCTCCTTCAACTCCTCCACCTCTTTGGTCATACGGTTGAGTTGATTGATGAAGGGAGACATTGCTCCGGTCAGGATCATCATAAGATCCGGGAAGGTCAGGACGACTTCAACCTTCTCAGTCACTTCCTGTGCTTGCTGATCAAGACTCTTGAAGGACGACTGGGCCGAAGTTGGATAATTCTTACTCCTCAGTCGTTCCATCCGAGCCTTAAGATCAGCCTGACGATCAGTCAGCGGTCTTTTCTTTTCTTTCACTGGTGAATCCTTTCTCGTTGGACTTCAATGCCTATAGGTCCCAGATCGGTCAGACCACTGCCTCTGATCTCATAGTAACGATACGATCGACTGCAGTGGATATCTTGCTGTTCCTTCGCCCAGGCCATTGCTAAGCGGTGTGTCTCATGCACTCGTGTCCTGATCACCGACGCCTCAAGACCCATTGGTCCAAGATGTTGGTTGTTAAGAATAGTGACACGATAGACCCACTTACCATTGCTCACTTATACTCCTCCTTCATCCCCAACCACATCCGTCGTCGGGAGTATCTAGTGCCATACTCAGGCATTTCCAAATCCATTGAAGAAAACGCTTGACCATGTTCACTCCTCATAGATAAAAACGGAAGCCGTGTTGAAGGTGGGCCAGATTGTCTGGATGCCATGGGCCGCGGCGGGATAGGTTTTCAAGGAGGTTTTACATGCTTTACGATACGGGCGGCAAAGGTGGCATCTCATTAATCTTCTCCAACACGGCTTCCTCGATTAGTTTGAAGCGCGGCGGTTTGATCGGAGTAGTCCCTGCAAGGAGTCCCCAACCAAAGTCCACAATCGGACCCGACAGGAGAACTTGATCATCCCTCAGATCGGGGCCGACGTGATAGTTAAAAGGAATCCTCAACCAGTTACCCCAGGCCATAGTTCCTCGTGCACGATCAATGCAGTAGGCCAACATGAAGGTGACTGGGGGCATATAAACATCGGTGACGAAAGGCACATGGAAAAGTTCGAAGGCCTTCTGATACCACTCCGCCTTCGCCTCTTCCATTTCCAAGTAGATATCGTAGAGAGATTTCTTTGTCATTACCACTACTGGTTCATCAAAGAAATATCGCATCGCAACCTCTACACTTATTATAAGGCAAACGCCCCCAAAGAATCAAGTTTTTTCTCAGGGGAATTGGTCAACCCAGGAGTATACTGAAAACCCGTCCGTTCACATTGTACTGAACCTTTCAGGTTCTCTTCCTTTTGATCATAAGGAATGGATACTTTACATTCGCCCGAACAGTGGGCACACATCCGCAGATACTTTCGTTCACCACCCAAGATGGGATCCCAAAACCTTCTGACTGGACGACCTTGTTTCATTTCTTCACCCAACCAGTAGGTGTCTCATCATAGAGTTCCCTAAACTTGATCATGGCAACTTCATGGGGAATTGCCGAATTCTTAGAACGTGCATCCTGGTAAAACTTCAGATAGACATCCAACAATTCCTGATGGTCAAAGAAGATTGACTTCAACAGGAGGCGCTTTGTCTTTGGACTTAAAGTGAAGATAGTTCCACTCATTCTTAAACTCCTAAATCAATCTGCCATCCCAAGGCAGGATTATACGAAGATTTCACAATCGGAACAGAGAAAGAAGAAAGATTTCGAACTTCCTGCTCTTGGGGGTAAACGGACCATCTAGAAACATCAACAAATTTTTTCTGTCCCTGACTTGTCCCAGTCATCGAAAAACGAACTGTGGTATATCCCCCTTTGCCATACGCATAAACTCTAGTTGGGTCTACTGACCAAGATGACAAAGCAGGAATAGAAATTGGTTCCTTTGGGCCATTCGGATCCAAGTACCGTTCAAAAAACTTTGTAGCATCAGCTTCCGTTTCTAGCCAGATAACTCGGTAAACTGGCTTCTCAAACGCCTTCTGTTTGTTTAGAAATTTCTGTATCGTCAGGGCCTCATCACCGACTGGTTTGGCATCAGTCAATCCAGTTCCTTTTGTCATCCTAGTTAAGATGGCCTGCTCACCTTCATTGGGATCCAATCGTCCCCGTACCTTGTAAAGAATGTCGATACGATTATCTACCACAAAGGAAGTTCCCTTAGCTGTAACCACAGTTGCCTTAGCACCTTGTAGTTTTATCATTCCTACTGTCCACACATTACCACGAAGAAGAACAACCTCCATCTCATTCTCCAAGTTTCCCAATGATAAAAGATTACCGGTACTCTTGCCTACTGCAGTCTCCAAAGCCTTCTGCAGTTGAAAGACGGATACTGTAGGGGTGACTCGAACTTTCGCCGATCCGGCCTTCTGAATGATCTGGGCATTGAGATCACGACGTAAAGCAATCCACTCCTTCGCTTCAGGCGTTCCATGGGTCACTGTGATCATCTGCCGAGCCTTGTACATCTGCTGGTACAGGTCCTCAATATCCTTTGATAACTGCCCGACCATCGTTTCACCACCGCGTGTCACCTGAGCCCATCGACCAGGTACTTCCATCGCCTTCGGAGTGCCTGAGCCTGGAGTATATGGATTGAAACTCTGCCCGGTGGGCGCCGAGGCTTGCTTCGGGACGATCTCGAGTTCACACTTACAATTGAATAGACAAGGAGTATCACCCGCCCGGGGAGTGGTGGGCAAAGTTTTCCAGGTATAAACCTTCGAGGCCAGGATTGGGCAGATATCACAATGTTCCTCGACCGCCTCTGACATCACCCAGTGAATCTCAACATTGTCTCCTGCCCCGTTGACCATTCCGTTGAAGAATTGTGCCTTGCCCGAATCCGCATAGAACCCAGCCCGTGTCTGAAAGTCATACCGGGGCTTGAAGTCCGGGTTCTTGATATCCAACAGGAACTTTCGGAAAAACTTTCCTTCAAAGTTCCGTGCCTTTTGAATGAACGACAGATCCCGCTTGGTCAATCCGATAGCAGGATCATCATAGTAGGGATTGCCCATGGCGATTGCTCCCGCCTTGAACAATGTTTGGTAATGACCACCAGTGACCGACTTGAACTTTGTGATGGCCCCTGCATAGTCCAGTGACCCCTTCTGATAATCTGAGATTAGGGACATCATGTCTGTCTTGAGTGTTGCCATAGTCTGGGCATACAATTCCATGCCCTTCTTCATCAGTTCCTTATTAGCAATTCCCAGATTGGCAAACATCGTGGTTTGGCCCCACATGAGTTGGTCTCGTGCAGTTGCACCACTAATTGCTTTGTCCGACTCCTCGAGTCGGTTTATAATATAGTTGATATTCTCTAGTTTGAGAAACATCGGCCTAATCCTTCTTGATCAAAGCATCCTTACGATCAATACCAACCTTCCTCTTTCCAGCGACTAGTGTATCTCGCATGGCACGTGCGGCGACTAGATCCTTCAAGTCATGAAGCATAGCACGGACCTCAGGATCCTTCCTGACCAAGGCGGCCAACTGCGGAGGAATCTGAACTGCTCCCATGCCCAGGTCGCCATCACTACCATCATTATCACCATCCGTCATGGCGGCATACTTCTGAATCTCATCGTCATCGAATCCCAGTAGTTCCTTCATGATGTACAGGTTATTGACAACCCCAACATCAACTGCCAACGTCTTTGCGATAGTTGCCTTAATGCTCAAGATCTCCCACTTGATCATCTCATCCGTGGTGGCGAGTTCGGGGAATACGATCTCCCACTTGAAGGCATCAGGATCCTTACCAGATAGAATAAAAACCAGCTTATAGAATTGACGAAGTCCAGGAATGAGTGACTGCTGGCGCCGACGGACCTGACGAGCGAACTGAATGTCAATCTGACCAAGAGTGGCCTTGGCATTGACGCCCTCCTCCAGCGAGACATACGCCTTCGGTGTGGTGGTGGCCATCAGGAACTTTGTCTGCAGATACTCAACGTCCTTGATATTTCCTATATTTGTATCACCAGATAGTGGCCGAACATCAGCCTTAGATCCGTCACCCACCGGAATGCCCACGTCCTCATCCGGAAGCAATGGGGCGTCCATGATCGTGGTTTGTCCGGTTGTTTTATTAGAAATTGTCCGCTGAGTCCGCAGGCGTGCCATGAACTTCTCAACGAAAGTCAGGGCCTCATCAGGGCCTAACTTCCCTGTGTCAACGAAATAGGCAAACCGTTGCCATGCACGACTCAGGCGGGCTAAGACCAACGCCTCATCAACCCAGATCAACTGTCGCCCTATCCGAAGGGCCGCATTGGCAAACAACGAATTGTCAACTCCGTAGATATCGTTACCGACCTTAAAGTGAATGATCCTCCACCAGTCAAAAGGAATCGGCTGGGTTGTTCCCGCTACTATCTGAGCATAAGGCATCTTGGGATCTTTAAAGGCGCCTCGTTCATCAACAACGGCAATCATCTCCTTCGTCGGAAGCATCTTCAGTTTTTCCAACCGTAACTCTTCACCAGGATCCTTGCCGATGACCACTTCACCAAAGACATCACCATCTCGGTTCAGGGCCCTGGCAATACTCCAGATCATGTCTTTGATCAAGGTACGATCTTCAGCATCTTCAGTGATCTCTTCCAACTCCTCAATGTTGGGCTCATCTTCATCAATCATGACATAGTAACTATCCTCACCACCAACTGTCCCGGAGACCACATTGTCAGCGTAGACATTGAGGGACGCGGCCGCTTCGGCCAGGTTCTTATCCAGGTAGTTGTACTGGTCATACTTGTCCGAACGGGAACCTGATATTCCCATCAACTCCGAATACTGATCACGCCAGGACCTCATCAAAGAGGAAAAACCAAGTCCGGCATCCGGACGAAACTCCGTCGAGAACTTGGGATCAGTGGGACCGAAAAAGAAACGGGAAAGTCCCTTCCTTACTGTGTCTACGAATTTATCTTCGGCCATTTCTTTCTCCATCTATCAATGCCGAATCACCAAAGTATGCGATGAGTTCAGCTATTGAATAACACACTGGTATCCCGAGTTCTTTTGCTCGAGCCAGTTCTCCTTTTACTCCCGAGGACGTTTCCCATCCTGGTAACACCAACAAGGCGTCAGCAACTTCCAACCATGCTAGGTCAGCCGATTGCATAGTGGCACCCGTTAATAACATCTCCTCTGGTGCCCGTGCAATAAAGTACATAAAGTCCACAAAAGGGCAATAGGCGGCAAACCCCTTGGTGATTAGTTTGGTCGCCGCATCTATTCCTTGCCGAACATTGTCCAGATATTCGGCTACCTGATTCTGCCCAACGTTTGAGGAAGGCGTTACCCGTCCGGTTGGGGTGATAGGCCCTGCTATAAAGACTCTTACTTTTCTCATGGTTTCACTCCACACTTACTCAGTGCCTTTTTCAATGGTATTCCAAACAGATCAAAGTGGGGTTGGTAATGCTTATGATGTAACCACTCAGTTTTAAGACCGAGTTCCCGCATCACTTGACCCAACTGGGTCAACGAAAGCCCACCGATCATCAAGTGCATCGTTTCTTTGCCTTTATATTGCACCGTGTTGGGATAGACAGCAATGTTTCCCTCTCGTACCCAGGCTCGGGCCTCTCGGTACTTACCAAAGGGAAAGAATCGCCATTCCATCATCTATCTCCTCTTCCTTCGTTTAACCGCAAATGTAAGGATGATCGTAACGAAGGGACTGAACGGCCCCAGGATCTTCCCCCACTCTACTAACTCCGTCTTTAACTTTTCATAGAATGTTGACGGAGGAGGTGGGGTAGCTGGAGTGTAATGCTCAGGTGGAAGAACATACTCAGGAAGAGCCTTTGAGAGTTTATACATCTCAGCGAATTGTGGAGTTGAAGGTACCAGTGTTGGCTTTACCCAAAACCAACCGACCAGAGCCAGTGTCAAGATGATAAGTACCCAAACAATGATGTCTCGCATCTCTATCTCCTTATGATCTTGCTTCCACCCATGAAGTGCCTAAGATCCTCTTCCATATTTGACTTCTCTACTTTCATGCGTTCTGCCTTTTCATTCCTCAAAGGATTCTGATGACCGCCGGATTGAGGAAGCCTGGCCTCTTGCTCAGCATCCGATAGAGTTGAGGAGTTCATGTAGCATCCCCATACCGCACCAGCGAGGGCATCGGAAACATCCTTTGATCCATTGGCAGGATGATCAACCTTATCTCCCTTTTTCTCCAGACGGGAAAGTTCGGTGATCAAATGTTCGTAATGATAGATAATGATTCGTGAGTCAAAGAAGCAATCCTTCAGGTACTGGTACGGAGCAATGTCCCGATCAACCGAGAGTTCCTCAGCTCGGAATCCCTTTGAGTTCAATTCCTGAATTGCCTCAGTTGAGTTCCAGGAGTCATAGGTCACTCGGCCGAATCCCATTCCATTGTTCCGCAGAAGATAAAGGATCTCACGAACTTTCTTGAATCGGATCTCACCACCATAGGGGGGATTGATTCTCAAAGTCAGATCAACCTCAAACATCGGCTCTTCAATCTGTCGTCCAGCATGCATCACGTTCTTCCATCCCGACAGATGCACCACAACCAATCCTGTTGAATCCCCTGACTTCGATGAGTCGATGTGAGCATAGCGGGGTTTGTTGGGATGTCGTCGCGGTCGTTTCCTCTTTTCCTTTTCATCATAGAGGAATACTTTGTCCAACATCAACTCCGATCCATCCTCAAGTGTGGTTTGTTCGACTGTCCAAGGATGATTGATCACACCAGTCGGATCACAGGCGGCCCAGATCACATCAGTATCCTGGAAGAAAGGCGAGATTGCCCGAGTTACTTCACCACCGAAGTCTCGGACAGCTCCTTCAACATCCCGGACAAAGTCATCCCAAAACTCAACGGGCGGATTGATGATCTTGCCTTCCATGTCAGTCAACTCTTTGCTGATCACCTCTCCCGTTTTCTTTATATAGGAATCCAAGAGGCGTGAACCCCGACGAGAGGAACCCACCTCCACTCGGAAAGATTTGCCACTATATACTTCACTACCCTGAACGTAATGCCCCTTCTTTGCTTCCCAAATTGACTTTCGGATGACTTTGACTGTCTTTCCCAGTTCCCCAGACGCCTCTGCTTCGGCTATTCTGCGTTCAATGAAGTCGTCCGGATACTGAGCAGACGATAGGAGGAAGAACTTCCCCAGAGGCAAGCCCCCAGCCGAAAACCGGCCCTTCATTCTTCGTGAGATAACATCGTATAAACGTTGGGCAGGATCAAAGGATTCACCATAGGTGCGCTTAGATTTTTCAATGACACGGAAGAAGTTCAACTCGTCACCTATCCCAGCGTAGATATCGTCGCCCAAGGCTGACAACGAATCTCCTGTACCAGGCTTGAACATGATCTGCGAGCCCGTCCTATTCCGCAGGTCCTCTTGATCACGAGAGGTTCGCCAAACCAAAGTGTCGCCCAACCGGAGGTCCCGTGGAAATCTTTCACGAAAGTACGGAGACATGTCAACCATAGTTTTAACTCTCGTAAAAATGACTTCACGTGCTTTCTGAGCATTCACGGACATGTTGATCAGGACAATGGGGGAAGCCTCTGACCCACCCAACCACCGATGGGGAGAGTTGAAGGATCCTATCTTATAGACCATGTAACACATTCCCAACGCGGCCATGAACGTCTTGCCGATACTGGTTGCCCCAGTAAGGATCACTTCAATATATGTCTTGTTGGGATTGAAAATGTCTATCAGATCCGGTCTATTGTCTGGATAGAGATCCTTCGCTACCTTGCCCATGAAGTAATCGTCCTCAAGGAACCGCTCAATGTCCACTGGTGGACTTCCGTCTCGGTAAATCGAAGCCATATCCAAATCTATTGTGTCAAGGGATAGTGAGTTACGATTCACTGACTCAACTATCTTCAAGAGATCGAGTTCCATCTACTTCTTTTCTTTCTGCATCTTCACTGAGATAGTCAGACGAATGTATCGCTCCCAGGTTCTGCTTCGTTCACTACCCTCACCATGAAGAATCCAATCACGAGTGACTTCCGTAGCATCACTAAAATCAATCTCAACTCCCTGCCGAAGGAACTGGTCGAACGCCAGATCGACCACCTTCCCTCTGATCTCATTGAAGAAGTGATTGTTGTAACGATTGAACTTAATGATTCCGCCCAGGCGATCCTGAACTACAAGCGCCGTCACTGCACACTGACCGAGAGATGGATTACATTTATTCCACTGATCAGCACACTTTGGATAGGCAGTATCCTTACTCCACGAGTTCCTGATCTCATTGACGAATGCTGGAGGAACAATACTTTCTCTGTCTTGACCTTCCTCAATGAATGAATAGTCTACTCGCTTTCTGTTCATTATGCAACCACCTTCGCTAACACCTGCGCTTTCTGAATCTCCTGCACGACCCATACCAGCAATTCCTGCTTCCGTTTATTGAACTCATCTAAGAGTTGCGTCTTAAAAGGTTCAGGCAGTTTCTCAAAACTCTGCTCAACAAAACCTTTTCGGATGTTCCGTTCCGATTCACCAAGGAGAGGAGCAACAGCATCAAGGAACTGCTCCGACTCAATGACCCACAAAGAGATCAGTCGGGCAACACCAAGTTCCTTATAGGTAGATGCGGCAAAAGTTCCCTTAGCAAGTTTCTCGGCTTGATCAACTATGAACTTCTCATAGTTATCGTAAACACTATTGTATGCTTTGAGTCTTGCCTGTGCACGAGCTACCGTACGATAAGTAACATCAACCACCTCACCACGTAAAACTTGAACTGCGGCTGTCTCAGCGGCGATCTCTGCTTGAGCAACGGCAAGTGATTCTTCTTTAACCATTATTACTCCTTACTCACTACAACTACTTTTCATTATAATATATTATAAGTTTCTATTGGTATCACAAGTTACTTAGAACCTAAAGCGTCCTTTACATCCTTTAAAAGATTATCCAACTCGTGCCGATAAACTCGACGAGCCGACTTGGCAAGGAGAGTGTCAGTGACTTTCTTCTCCTTATCCTTTTCGGCATGGAAGATCTCTGAAACTTTTCTAGTTGAGACCCCAAAGTAATGGGCCAACCGGGTTCTTGTTACCGAATCATTCTTGGAAACCAGTGAGTTACGAATCACTTTTGATCGGTACGTCTTCCAAATAGTATCTAACTTTGGAAACGAGACCGTATCGCCTGCAAAGGTGACTACCAACTTGACCGAAACTTCCGGAGGAAATAGCATGAGTAGATCCCCCAGTACCGAAGTTGGATAAGTTTCCGCCACAGATACCATGGCCTCAAGGAATATCTTTTCAGCTTTGGTCATCGACTCCACTCTCTTCCAATACTTCCTGTAAAAGTTTCTTTACTCTAGCCAGTGCCTTTCGGTTGTTCTTGTAATACAGGTGTGACGAGAGACGATCAAGAACCTTTAGACACCACTCCTTCCTAGTCTCACGAACCTCTAGTTGCTTTGCAGGATCTAGAAACTCACCAATCACCTCACCAGTTCCTCTTTGATCATCAGGATCCATCCTGATCATCCGATCTCGTTTCTGTCGTCCGATATAAAAAAGACACTTTACCGTAGAGGGTGCCAACTCAGTTGCTTCAGCAATCCTGTCAAAGGATAGTTCCCCCTCCTCTTTTAATTTAATAATAAGCCTTTCTTTCTCACTCAGGGCCATTGGTATCCCATTCTGCTTAGATACTCCCTCAAGGCTATAGTAAATATAAGGCCAGATCCTAGAGTAAAGGAAGTTCGTGGGTGCCACCAGGTGCCGTTTCAATTGATCAGGATTACTTAGGTTCTTCCACATCTTGAGTAGCACATCTTGCGAGATATCCTCAAACCAGGGCATGTGGGATGGGTACTTTGAAAGTATCACGGCAACGAGAGGTCGGCAGGCTCCGATCAGTTCCTCAAAGACTTTGGGATCTCCGGTCTCACAATACTTCCTGAACAAGCGATCAATCGTTTCTTTGTCGTACACAAAAAGTCTCCAATAACAATTTCCCAGCGGCTAGATCATCAAACCCCGACTCTGCCTCCACCACTGCTTTGGTCAAGTCCGCTACGGACGCCTCAGCAGGGTCTTTTGAACGTATAAAACAGATACGAATTTCGATCTTCTCATTACGTCTTGTCCTCAGTAACTTCGTTGCCAGGGTAATGGCATCCACCCGGGCATCCTTGTCCAACATGATATAAAAGGCACTAGTTGGTAATCGCCACAACTTCGCCGCCTGATAGTTACTCAGTGACTTGCCCAAGATTGCCATAATATTGAACTCATCCGTACCTAGTTTCTTCCTGACCGAGATCGCATCGAAAACGCCCTCGACCAATAGCACCTTCTTTGTTGAGTACCCCTCGTAACCAAAGATCGCCTCTCCGGCTGTCAGTATAGTTTCCCCACGATGAGGGTAAAGATACTTTGGGTAAAGGGACTTGAATACCGCACGGGCAACGAAACAAACCATCCGTCTTGATTCATAGATGGGAATGATCACACGCCCACCATACCTGCCCGTATTCGTATATCGTATGTCGTACTTGGTAAAGGCACTTTCGTCAAGATCCCGTGCCTTCAAATACTCAACTGCTTTCCTTTCTGAAAACAAACCAGAAAGGCCGATCGGCTTGAAGTCAAACGGAATGGGCTGGTGAAGAAAAGCATCCGGCTTCGGAGCACCTAATCGCATTTCCTCAATGATAGTTTCGTCAACACCAGAGTCCCGAAGTAGTGCACGAAGTGATCCACTAGCACCACAACGAAAGCAATGGTATACCTCTTTCTCAGGATTTAGGAAGCAGTGACTATGAGTTGGATGATCTCCGTCAGGACAGTAGGGACATGGAATGACAAACTCGTCAGAGTTCGCCCACTGTCCTTTTGGGAACAATTGATCAAGCATTACTTACCCTTGCTAACTTTTCAGCAAACATCTTCATATAGTCTATCTCAACTGTCCTATTGTTTTGGCACTCCTCAGGATGCCAGGACGACTCGCCGAGTGCCATATCAATAAGAATCCATCGACCATCTCGAGCCTTACAAAAGTCAACGGACCAAAACCCATTCATCACATCCGCCACTCGGAGAGCATATCCCATAAGTAAGACTATCTCACCAGTTGTCTCCTCATTCATTTTATCGGACAATTTGGACCAGTTCTTCACACTGGGATTGACAATAGCCTCTTTTATCCAATATGGATGATGACAAAGGACCTTTCCATTTTCTATAAAATATCTTCGTTCCGGATTAACCGGCATCTGTCCGAAGAAGGCGGTATACTTGGAGGCCATAGGAATGTATTCTCGAAAAGCGAAAGCATTGACTGGACGACCCATCACATCACATCCCAAAGTTGCATCGGTAAGAGCCCAGATGTGTTGCTGAAGATCCTTCTCGGCATAACTGTTCAGAAAACAAGTCTTTGACCACTCGTGCTTCCCTGACAATTGATCAGTTCGGATAAAGACGGGAAGACCAAGTATTGTAACTGCCTCCTTAAACTCATCCATCTGGGGATACTTTCCACCATCCTCAACTTCGTACGCCATTTTAGGATCCACCTTCAACATAATTGTCTTGGGCTGAGGAATAGAAAGATCCTTGACTTTAGGCCACCAATAAAGCATGCTGTTTTTATCTTCCATCACTTTATACATCCAAAGTGTATAAGTGCCCATGCACAACAGAATCCACAGACAAATCCGATCACGCAGAATACCACCACATCACCTGTCGTTACTTGGAATCGTGCTTGCATTTTTTCCTCCCCTTAACTGGCCAGAAATACTCACAAGTGGCAAGTTTGTTTTCCTCATCCTTAACCACTGGTGGTTGGCCAAAGTATGATTGGTAACTATCCGCAATTGCAAGATGACGATAACACTCGACCGCCATCGGACAGGAAACCCCAGTGCACATACAAATATCTGGACTCATTATCTTATCCCCACGATCTTGTGTGCCTGGAAGGAAACGCGCCACTTGGGGAACTTCTTCGCCGCCTCAACGCACAAGATCACCGACGAGCGGACCAACATCATGAACTGAGCCACGTTCTCGGTGTGGATGAGATCCTTCTCGGGCAGGATGGGCTGGAGATAGTAGAATCGGAATTTGGTATCCTCATACTCCAGCAGATCCTGAGTGCCATCGAACAGCAACTTTAACTCATCTCCCTCTCTCATAATAAAGTCTCGTGTCTTGGGTGAGACTGTTATCCAATCAATAGGCAGATGGAAAGGATGGATAAAATTGGTTCCGTTAGTCTCTATCGCTACCTGATAGCCGTAATGGTGAAGACATGATACCAGATGCTGAAGATCCTCGAAAGGCTGGATAGTTGGCTCGCCTCCGGTGAGGATAACAAACATAGACTTGAACTCTCGAACCTTGTCCATGATCTCCTTGATTGAAAGTTCCGTCCCATCCTTCCAGGAATACTTGGTATCGCAGAACGAGCAACTCAAGTTACACCCAGTGAATCTGATAAAGATCGCTACTCGTCCGGCATGGTTACCCTCACCCTGCACTGACTCAAAGATTTCGTTGACTGTTAACATCATCTACCTCCGAATAAGGACTTACTGGGAAGAGGCGGACGCATTCTACTAAACTCATCCACAGTGATAAGAACACGACCCTTACTAGGAGACAACCAATCTGCCATACTCTTCACTTCCTCGGCAAAGTCTGGTTGGGAAACCAATCTCTTGACTATGTCCAGTATTGCCTCTGACGAGAGATTACAAACTCTTGTTAATGTTAAATGGCAGAAGTTTATCTCCGTAGTTAACCGAAGATCCAAAGGAGGAGTCAATCGTTTAGTAGTTCCCAAAAGAAACTTTGTTGCCCGGGCAAGTTCCATATAGGATACCAGATGACCGACCACCTGATCAAAAGGATCTATCTTTTTTTTAATGAGAGTTTGAGGAATACCAGGTTTATTCATAACGCCTCCTTCCTAATCCTGGGATAATCATGTATTTTCTTGATTCCTCTCTTCTTCAGTATATAGTATATTGACCCCTGTCTCAAGCCCACTCGTTCACCTATCTGCCGCTGAGTAAACCCCCGCCGATAGAGGTCAACTATATGATCATCTCTCTCTTCCCGTTCTCGTAACGGCAACCAGTGCATGATCAACCTCTCTTCAAACGATAGACATATTCAATAGTGCCGGTGGTATCAGCCCATTTCTTAGTTGCCGTCCTCATCCTCTCCACTATACCCTTCCTATCTAGTGCCCGAAGTTCATTCCTAGTCATGCCTGCATCACCATTGTGAATAAACTTCGTACCCATGATCTGAAAGGCCTGCTGAACTTTAAGGATCAGTTCGTCAGTCACTCTTACTTTGTGTGCCATCGTGTTTCCTTTCCTCGTAATGTGGCATATCATCAAGATCCTTTCTCCCCAGGTCCTCAAAGTGCATGATCGCCATGAGGTTGAAGATCGCCTGTCCCAGGTGGTCCTCATCAGTCATGCCCATCTTGAACTGCGTGATGTGTCTCTGGGCAGAATCAATGAAACGAGAGAATGGCATCCCCTTCTCCCAGTTCCTGGCGGCGTACTTAATCTCCCCCTTCTCCATGATACGGGCCAGACGCTGTTCCATATAGGGAGAGATCAGGACATACTTTCCCTTACCGATCTTCACTTCCTCAATGGCACCGGTGTTGTATGTCTTCCTTTTCCCTTCGTCCTTCATGCCGAACTTATCCTCAGCCACTGGAATCCTCCTTCGGTATAAGGCTACGAATATATCTTGTTGATGATGACAACCTAAACACCCCCCAGTCAACCCATTCCAAAAAGTCCTTGAGGAGGAATAGGAAAAGGGAGGACTCAATCTCTCCCGACTCACCGCTATAATGCGTCAAGGCATAGCACTCATGACGATAGACTCCGAACAACTCCTTGAACTTGGCGAAGTCAGTTGATCTCAAAACCGCAATGTCAGCAGTTCGGAAGAGACGGTAAACCACCAGAGGCATCTTCCCTTCAGAGGCTTCCACCGCCTGCCTCATCCATCCCCACAACTCACACTCGGAGGCGTAGAGTCCACAAAACAGGGGCTTGACTTTAGTATAGTTTTTACACTCAACCGCAAAGGGAAAACTACTATCCAATACCAGTGCCCTCTCCTCTTCACGATCAAGCGGACTACCTGTAACAATATACTTCAGCGCCTTGAGATCACCTCGTACCTCTCCCTTTTTGGGAATAGGATGGGAGTAGATCCTTTGAAACTCTCCACCACCATCGGGATAGTAGGAGGCTGTTAAGATGTCTCGTATCCGTCGTTCGTATGCACTTCCCTTTGACTTGCCGCCGCCTGCCTTCATGACATGCCTCCTTCCTGCTGGTCAATCAAGTTTGAGAACCCATTCACTTTCGTTATAATCAATTCCTGCTGGAAGTAATCTCTGAACTCACTTAGATGACTGATCACGTAGATCAATTTTTCCCTAGACTCCTCTGCCAAAAGGGCAACTGCCCGTTCGATGCCAACACGATCAAGGGAGTCAAACACCTCATCCAGGACGATCAAGTTTGAGTTTGAGGCACCTCGTTCATAGACCAGCGATTGAAGTGCCAATAGAATAGCAACATCAATCCTCCGCTTCTCCCCACTCGAGCAGGCGGCATAGTCAACCCGCTCACCACCCTTGATGATCTTCACATCGAACTTATCCCGGGTATCCCCACTTTTAAGAGTTGACTCAGTATCAAAGTCAATGGTAATCTCCTCATCCATCAAGGCATTCGCATAAAACGCTACCCGAGCATTTAACTGCGGGATGACTTCATCAAGGAGGAGACTTTTAATTCCAGTATTCCCAAACCCCTCCTCCCAAAACCGAAGAAGACTTTCCTCCTGAACAAGACCGAGGAGTTGCTGATCAAGATCACGAATCGTTTTCTCATATGCAGAAATTCTCTCCCCTTCATACTCTATGCTTTTACGAAGTGCCTCTTCCTTTTCCGATAGGTTTTTCTGGAGGTTCGTGATCTCCTGCTCCACAGCCCGAACTTCACCCTCAAGGCGCTTCGCCTCAAGGGCCTTTTCGGTATATGACTTCAGTAGAGCCGACAAGGTATCATCCATCGAGGTCTTTGTTGCGACAATGCTGGCGACCTCCTTGTCATACTTTGATCGAACCTCTTTCTCCTTTACTTCAAACACAGAAACTTCAGCGGCCAACTCTATCTGCTGAACTTTTAACTTGCTGATCTCTATGTCAAAGTGTGACGTGACCCCGGTCAATGAATCCGCCGTAATGTTCTGTCCGCAGGTCGGGCACAAAGCCCCTGCCTTCATCCGTGAGGCATTGCTTTTCTTGGTCTCCAAATCACGAATGGATCCCGCAGTTGATGCCAGCAAAACCTTCTTCCCCATCCCAGAGTTCGTGACCTCACTAAGTGCAGATTGCTTTTCACGTTCCAGTTTCTGCACCATGGTAAAGATATTCTTATTCTCAGCATCAAGGGCGGCATACTCTTTACGTCCCTCCTCTGCATACTTTTGCTTTTCCTCCATCTTTGCCCTGGTATCACCAAGACCAGACCTCAACCAGCCGATGTGCTCTTCCGCCTCTGCCTTTTGAAGATCCAACTGAGTTAACTCTTCCTCACGTTTAGCCAGAGTTTCACTAACCGCCTTCAAGCCTTCCTCAGCGGCCTTGTGCTGGGTATCATAGCCAGAGGAAGACTCCTTCAATTTTCTAAGATCCTCACGCACTTGCTTTTGAGCATCCTGATACTTTTGAAGCATCAGGATCTCATCAAAGATTTGCTTCTTCTCGGAGTCTCGTGCCTCAGTAAACCGCTGGGCCTTCTCACCAAAGACGACCGCCGTTGAGAACACCAACCAGTTCATCCCGAGTATGGAGTCAATGATCACCTGAGTTTCCTTCGCCTCAGACGATGTAAGTTCCTTGTCCCCCTTATAAAACAAAAGGGAGTGCTGGAGTTTCTTGTCATTTCGATAACGGGCGATCATGCACGCCTCACCATGATCATCCTCGAAGATGATCTCCACCATACAATCCTTTCCCACTGAACGATTGACCACATCCCCCTTACCGGTATTGCGAAGGGTCTGTCCATAAAGGCCCCAACACAGAGCCTCGAAGACTGCCGACTTGCCCGCTCCATTGCTTGAACTGATCTTCCCATCTTCAATCTCCCCTCCAACAAATACCAAACCGTTGGAAGGAAAACTAAGCGTAAACGCCTTGAAACTCATAAAGTTTTTTGCTTGAAGTTGAAGGAATCTCATACCAGGTACCGCCTTCCTGTTTCAATTAGCAAACCTTCATCAAGATCAACATTCCGTGACTTGACATATTTAGTTATCAAGTCCAGAGTTGAATCCGAAAAACTTATTGAGGTCCGTTTTTTCTTGTCCGAAACTGAGTCAACCTTCACTCTCTTCCATCGAACTCGCGATAAATCAGGCACAACTGACCCCTGAATGATGAACCGAAAGAAATCCCGGGAGGCCTCTTCATCAGTTAAGGCGACCACCTCACTACCATCACTGGTGGTAATCGTTCGGAACCTTGGTGAAACATTATTTACCAGTGGCTTTACCACTCCTTCATCCGTGTCTAGAAATAACCAGCCCTTGGTTTGATCCTGCTCCCCATACGAAAGCATTAGCGGCGATCCGATCGACCAGACAGTGGGTTGCATAGCCTTCTGATCGTGGAAATGACCTACGAAAGAGAATGGAAATCTATCCGCCAGTAACTCTGTAAACAATCCCTTCTCCACCAGGAACTTTCCATACATTGATCCTATCATATCTTGATGAAGGATGGCAATTGTTTTTGAGGTTCTGGCATGAGTTTTCAATTGATCATTGAGTGAATCAATGTCCCGAGTAAAGGGAAAAATCTTAATCGTCCAACCCGCCACAGTAACCTCATTGTGACATCCGATAGTAGGCAGATAAATGTTTCCTGAAAACTCCGACAGTATTTCCAAAAGAATAGGATCACTTCCCCACCCACGATAGTCATGGTTGCCTGGACAGATCACGATTGGGGCTATCTCCGAAAGTTCCTCCATCTTCTTCATGGTAAGTTTGATCACTTGAGAGTCCACAAAGTTTTTCAGATGAAAGATATCACCACCAAAAACAATTACGTCTACCTTGAGTTTCAAAGCATCCTCGGCAATCAGATCAAGGCATAGCAGATGCTCCAACAACCGGGAGTTGACCCCCTCGTTGATTGTCGAAAACTCTTGGTAGTTGTGATCGTGAAGATCGGAGAAGATCAAGGTTCGCATACCACTTCCCCTTTCTCATTGAGATCGTCAAAGACAATAGGAAACATCGCCTTGAAGTCAGTTAGCATATCTCGCATGAGTGCTCTCATCTGAGGGTGGGCTCGGTCACTGCATCTCTGACCAAATACCAATCGCCACTCCCGCAGATTGGCAGTCATAACAATCTCTGTCTTGAGATCATTAGGAAGGACACCACGAGCCTTCTCTGGTCCCCAACCCAAACGCCTCATCTCAAAGTATGCCGCCTCAGCGTTCAACATTGCCCTTCCCCATGCCAACCTTTCAGTCCCAACCTTATCTTCATCAAGCCACACAGGAAGTATAACGGTAATTTCCCCTTCCTTACCATAGTCACACCAACGAGTGGACTCCTGAGAGTAGGAAGCGATGCGATGGCGCACCAACTCGTGAGTTACGCCACGATTGGTGATGATCCGAACCGTGATCGTAATGTGCTCAAGTACGGAAGTGTGCCCATTCTTGATCAACTTGGTCACGAAGAATTCTGCTGAGGTATTAGTAATCTTATCCTCTGACTTATAGCAGGTACGACCAATCGTTTCCAACTGTCTCAGAATAGTGGTGGCCCAGGGGGGAGCAATAAAGGCATAACTTTGCTTGATGACTTTCATGCTTTTCTCCGATTCTGAAAGGCCAGGAAGGGACCCATGAATCCTCCAACATTTTCAAGCACACGATCAAAGCCATACTGGTTGGCGATCTCGTAAATGTTTGTCAGGATATCCTCATCCGTTCCAGGGGTAACTCCCTCAGCGATCTCCTCCTTCGGAATAGAACGAAACTCAATAAGATCAATCATCTTTTTATAAGTTTCGTATTGACTATCCAAAGTTTCCTTTAGTTTTTTATGCTTCTCATCCCAGGCAGTGGGGGCTCCGCTTTGTAAATACTCAATGACAACCTTTGCCTTCTTCGGTCCAATACCATAAACTCCAGGAAGGTTATCACTGGAGTCCCCAACTAAGGCTTTATAATAAAGGTAGTACCCAACCGGGAAGCCTAGTTTTGTTTCGATCTCCTCCTTGGTATAGAGTATCTGCTTGATCGGTGAGTAGATAGCTACCTCAGGATAGTGAGCAACCAACTGAAACATATCCTCGTCCGTCGAGATGATGAAGGCCTGCTCCTCACTTCGTAGTGCGGGATTCAGTAGACTAAAGATAACATCATCTGCCTCCCGCCTTCGTACACGAACTTGATCAATTCCCAACTTGGTAATGCTATCCTTAAGTCGGTTCAACTGATCAAAGAAAAGGTCGCGTTCCTTTTTCTCCGCCTCTGTCAATTCCTTATCCCGCTTCTTATACTCAGGATATATGGAAGTACGGGATTGATCATGCCCACCATCCCATACCACCACTAGTCGGTCAGGACTGAAAAGTTCAAGGTAGTTCCGTAACATCATCAGACCTATCTTGATCACCTCAGTTCGCTGATCCTTATAGGATAGAGGGGACCGCCCGTATGCCATCCAGCCTAGATTGTTTCCGTCAATCAATAGCAGTGAAGTAATGGTATCCATCATGCTCTCCGAATCATCTCGACAAATCTTTTTAGAAAAGCCCTAAAGCATCTTGGACAGTAAACACGGCCCTTTCGGAGTTTTGGTTTACGAGTCTTTTTTCCGCACTCGTCACAGATCATTATTGGCATAACTCTCCTACCTTCCTCAAGTCGGAGGAGGAAAAGACAGGCACGCCTTTATAGGACTCTCCGATATCGGCATCAGTCACCGCAAACTCATCACCACTATGTGCCTTCATCCGAACCACATGAGTTCTGAGAAATGCACTATCCCCTGCCACCACAAAACCTTTCGGCCGCTGACCTGAGAGTTGATAGACAAGCTGACTGACCAAAGTACGATCACTACGACGCAGATACATTTTCAAGAGTATGCACTTATTCATTTCTTGCCCACGAACTCTTCGTAATTCTTAGGAAAGTCCTCACTCCGAAACTTCTTAGTCTGTTCAGGAAACTTGTACCAGCCGGCAATACTTTCCAACTCACCATGTCTGACCATGTAATCAAGCAATCCTGAGTAGGTGTCAATCGGTTTGTCAGTTAGCATCTCAAAGTTCACCACCCCGAAGGGTCGGCAGACTTTGGACTTCTCAACCACGAATCGTCCTTTGTATCCATCAATTTCCTTTGTTGTAGCATTTGGAATCGCTCCAGAAAGATGAACATGTAAACGCATGGTTGCAGTAAACTTTATGGATTTACCCCCCACCGTCTCATACTTCTCACCATACATTACATTCATCTTATCTCGGATCTGGTTAATGAAGATTAGACAAATCTTACTTGTATAAACTTGCGACATAATCTTCTTAAGTCCATCGGAGATAACTTTCGCTCGACGCATGGCGGCTACAGGAGCGCCCAGTTCATTTTCAAGATCCTCCATACCTGGAGTGGCGGCAACTGAATCCCAAACAATGGTCAAGAGTTGATCAGGACTATCCGCACGAAAAAGTTTTATACCATTCTCAATGACCTTAAAGACATCCTCAATTGACTTTAGTTCGGTATCAGGATCTGGGTAAAAGAAGGTATCGTCCAACTTCAGTCCAGTTAGATTGACCAGTCCTTGATCAAGCGATCTCTCTGTATCAACAAACATAGCTCGACCACCTAGTCGCTGGGTTTCAGCCATGACATGACAGGCAACTCGACTCTTCCCAGTATTGAAGTCGCCGAAAAGTTCAGTCAACTTTCCTGCGGGGATACCGCCTCCGATAACGCGGTCGATTGCCAGAATGCCGGTGGGCACTCTAAACTTTACCAACTCACTTATGCGATCGGCCAGATTAATCGTCCCCAGTTTGTTATGAAGGTCGCCTGTCTTAGTCATACTTTCTCCTTAAAAGAAAGGGTCGGCAGGGGCGCTCGCCTGCGTCTGCTGAAGGCCAGTGGAGGGGCACAACAGCCGTGTTCGGGACGACTCTACACCACGACCCTTATACATTACTTCTTGCCCAATCGAGCCTTGGCGGCCTCGATCTTCTTTCGGATATCGTCCAGCTTTTCCTGCGGCGGAGGGGCACTAGTTGCCTTCTCCGTAGGAGCCTTCGTGGTGGCTACCGGGGCGGGTTTGGGAGCCGCAGGTTTAGGCTTGGGTGCCTCTTCCTTGGGCTTCTCAACCTTCGCCTTTTTCTCCGCCTCTTCCTTTGCCTGCTTGGCGGCGGTGGCCTTTCGTTCTTGAAGTTCCTTCATCTGGGCCTCAAGTTTGGCCATGGTGTCGTCCGTATCCTCAACCTCAACCTCAACAGGAGTCTCTTCAGCAGGAGTCTCTTCGGCAACCGCTTGTTCCTCAGCAACCGCCTCTTCGGCAGGTGCCTCAGCCTCGCGTTGCTTCCTCATCTCATCACGAAGAAGATCTCTCTCCTCCGCATTACCGAATGTCTTGATCGCCGCCAGATCGAAGTCCGCCTCCGGATATAATGCCTTCACATCCAGGTCGACGATCTGCTCAGCCCAGGCGGTCATCTCTTCCTCAGTGCCCAACGGAATGGGGTCGGTAGGATAAATGTTGTACATGGCCTGCGGTTGGGCGGTCTTGTCGAAGGTCAGCACAAGATCCCGACCAGGGGTTTCAAGTTTGCCCGACTTGTCAAACTTATCGAACAGGTTTGACATGCGACCCTTGGACGAGATGATCTGCATAATCTTTTGATAGATGCCCTGCACCGGTGCCTCGTATAACTTGACACCATCCTCCGGCTTCGCCCGGTCAATCATGTTGAAGACACCAAACCTCTTCGGCCGGAACTTGTTGGCCTCGTCCGGCTGTTTCAGTTTGATCAGACGGAACATTTCTTCGCAGGCAGGACACTTTGTCCCGTAGGTCTCCCGGTTACAGACGAACCGCTCGGTCTTGTCATCCTCGGCGTGCTTGATGAAGTGCACAGCCGCGTACAGGTGATAGGAAACCTTCGCTCCTGCCCGGGCGGGGAGGAGTCGGATCTGGTTTCCATCGGGCCCACTCTTGGGTCTCCAGTGCTTCTCTGACCAGTCAAAGCCCTGAGAGCGCTTTTTCTCCTGGTCAACCACGCGTTGAGCTGATTCGGTCTCAGTCTCACCAAAAAGTTTTGCCATTGTTTGTACCTCCTTTAAGGTTTGGCTAATTCTTGCTTCTTTATATAAATAGACGGGTCTGCCTGCACCCGCATATTTGAAGCCAACGAGATAAGGACGTCCTTACGATGATAAAAGGATTCCTTGATTGCACCCAAGATGCCCACGTTCTTCCGAAGGATGCTATAGTTGTCCTGGGCCGCTTGATAGGTAGGATCCAATCGAATCCTGTTCTTGACCATCGTCTCGGTCATCTTTCCATCCTTGCCTTCGGTGCGGATCTGCTCATCCAACGATGCCTCAGCAAGTTCAAGCGTAGTTTTAGCCTCAGCAAGCTCGGCCTGGGCGACCTCAGAAAGGACGGCATACCAAGCGAAGTAACTTGGCTGGTCTTTGAGATCATCATTAATTGTTTCCTCACTACACTTGAGTTCCTTACGATAGTCGAGTACATGAACCTTGCCTCCGATTACCAACTCAACCGGGAAAAATTCTTTATCCATGCTTTACTCCTTGCACCGATAAACGGATAGCGATGCTGTCTTCGTATTACCGATGACTTGGTACATAAAGTCACCGCCAATGAACTCTTGCTCATCACCTTTGCCCGGCCTCCAGACTCCGACGAGATCGTTGCCGTCGTAGACATCAATACCGAACTCGTTACCAGCGAACGAGTGTGCCTTGAAGCGCACCCGCTCTTCCGTCAACTTCTCCCACCGGTAGGCCGCAGGGAAGATCACCTTCATCGAGATCTCCTTGTCCAGTGAGACCGCCAGTTGCCTGATCTGACTTGCCTTGATGTGCATACTTTCCTCCTATTCAATTACCGCCAATGCTCCCCAGTTTGTCCCGATGGCTACGTCAACTTTGATCGGAACATTGATCCATGAATAGTCAAACTTCTCCATCTGATCATAGATCATAAGTAGCATCTCAGGAACTTCATTCTCTGGGCAGTCAAAAAGAATCATGTCATGAACATTCATGACCATACGAGACTCCATATCCCGCTTTCTCATGAGCATCCATACACGACTCGCCGCATCTAATACCAGATCACTGGCGGTGCCTTGAATGGGTGCATTAACCCCCTCACGAAAAAGTGCTTCCCAATCAGACTGCTCACGGGCATTCTCAATGGCAAAGTATCTACGCCTTCCGAAAAAGGTTTCAACATATCCCCGGTTACGAATCTGCTTCCGTATCGTGTCAACGTATCCCTTGACTCCGGTATACTTGGTATAGAAGGCCTCAATCTTTTTGTCCGCTTCCCGCATTGATATCTTTAACTGCTTAGACAGACCATGTGCAGACTCACCATAAACTATTCCGAAGTTTACACTCTTTGCCTCAACCCTCTGCTTTGCTTGCGCCAACTCAGACAGATGATCATTCGGACCGAAGATCGCCATCCGAGTCACCTCGTGAATATCCTCCCCCGTATGAAAGGCATCAATCAAGGCCTGATCATGCGAGTACATGGCCAACACTCGAAGTTCCATTTGGGAATAGTCAACCTCAACAAACAATCCCCTCTTTGATCGAAACACCGGACGGATCTCTTTCGGTATGTTCTGGAAGTTTGGCTTTTGGCAGGCGGGACGACCGGTTGCCGTCCTGGTCAGCATATACTCACCACGAACCACACCAGCAGTATTACGTTCGGTATAAGGCATGAGATAGGTACCAAGGATCTTTGCTGTCGTTCGGTACTTTAACAGGTCGGTTACGAAGGGGTGCTTCCCCTTGATTGTTTCCAACGCCTCCTCATCCACTGACACTGCGTGTGTCTTTTTGGTTTTCTTTTCTGGAACAAGTTTCAACTCCTCCAGGATGGCACGAAGATGGGGACTTGAATTAAAGTTTACATCCCTCTGAAGTTTCTGGGCAACCACCTTCACCTCTTCGTAGGAGGCTAACTTATTAAATAGGGTGCACGCCTCTTCGTTGTATTTCTTATAGGTTTCCTCAAGTACCTTGAGATCCAGGGTCACTCCCTCCAACTCCATCTCAATGAGAGTATAGACCGCCTTCGTCAGGATTGTAATGAGGAACTCAAAGGCAGTGGGGGATAACTTCGCCTCATATACCTTCGCCAAAGCATCGCCGACAAAAGTATCCATCGTATTATAGTCAGCAATCTTCGCCAAACTTTCCTCAACAAAGTTACTAGCATCAATATCCCATCCACCATAGTCCGTGAACTTCCACGCGCACTGGTGCAAGCCCTGAGGACTATACTTTCCCTCTAACAGGAAGACAGCTAGTTGAGTATCCAACCAAAGGTTTGTTGATCTAACCCCATAGATGGCCTGCATGAACTTTAAGTCGAACTTAGCGTTCTGAGCCACCATCTTGACTCTAGGATCAGTGAATAGTGGCTTAACTATCTCCGCAATCTCGACATGATGATCAAGATTGGGACTCTCGCGATGATTCATTGGCACCCACCAAGTCGGACCATCACGAAGAGTAAAGGACATCGACACCACCTGAGCCCCTTCAGCAAGTGGGTCGAATCCCGATGACTCAATATCGAAATTCACAACTGCTCCCTCATCTCGTTGCTCCGCCTCGTACAGAATTGACTGGACCATCGTTTCTGTCTTATCACAATTATCAACTATATTATAAGGGATCTTGTGATCAGATTCAAGGAATACTTTTATCTTCCGCATCTCCTCATGATACATGGGATCTAAAGCAAACGGTGGCTTAGCACGCATGATATAGGAAGGATGATACATAACATAATAACGACGACCTTCCTTTAAGAAACCATAACCGTGGGCGGTGCCCACTCTCCACCTTCCCAGTATAGCATCAAGTGGAGTATTACCAAGCAACACGATCAACTTTCCCTTGAACCGCTGTAGATCATCCTCAAGATACCGGGAGCAATGGGCAACTTCAATAGGTTCTGGCCGACGGTTCGACTCCACTGCCTCGTAGGGCCGATCCTTGACTGGAGGCCGGCACCGACAGGTATTGACAAAGGCACACTCCTCCTCAATCAACCCCGCCTCAGTAATGAACCAACGAAGACGCCGACCAGCCGGACCAACAAACGGAGTGCCCTGCTTGACCTCCTCCTCACCAGGCGCCTCACCGACAAACAAAACACTTGCAGTTTCAATGTTGGCAGTTGCCTTTACCATCTTCTCAGGGCCTTGGTACAGAGGACACTTCAAACAGGGATCCATCCCATTGGTCGCCGACCGAGTGCGCGACGTTTTCTGGACCGGATGCAACGCCTGCTCAGTCAGCATTTGTTTGACTTCCTCCAGGGAATACAACCTATACTCGTACTTCCGATTTCTAGAGATAGCAAGTCCAAACTCGTCCTTTATCTCACGAGGACTCAGCATCTCCTCGGAATCGAAAAAGACGTTGGTATTACTACGCTTTATCGTCATGACCAAACCCATTCCAAAAACTATGAACATCACGTTGTATCCCGATATCATAAACGCAGTTCCGTCCAAGTTCCTTTCGTCGACGATTTACGAAATCTTCAAACATTGACCATGATCGGAAACAGGCCTCAACTCTTGCCCAGAAACTTGTGGTCATTTCCTCAATAGTGATATCACCCATACCAATCACTTTTAGTTGATCAGCAAGATAGGAGTCTGAGGAGTGAGCGCCCATGACTGACTCATGCCTTCCCCTAATCGGCGAAACCGGGCATACTGAAACTTTGTTCTTTGACTTTTCGTCAAACAAATAGATATGACCATACCCAGCCGACTTCGTAATAGTGGCATCCACTGAATACCAGGCATTTGAACAAAGGACCTCCGGCATACAAAGGCCCAACATGTGAACCTTGCCCTTATATCCATACTCCTCAAGACGGAGGAACAATTCTGAAAAGGCCTTTTTCTTTACCGCCGAACTCTTGACCTTCCCGGACATTCCACCGAAAGCAAAGTACTGACAACCTGACTCCACTATTTTCTTCAACCACTTAAGATTTTCTCGATAATGATAAACGGGAATGATGAAGTCCAACTTTGCTTGTTCAGTTAAGTAAAGATAATTCTTGAATGACGCCTCGGCGGCTTTCTCCTCTGTCTCGTGACTAAGATGGCCAAACTTATCCAACTCCGGAATTACGTCAAGGTTGAAGGCATAGACACTGGCCCACCGATCCTCCGCAGTAAAGGCCCGCAGATAATCTACATACTCACTAATGTTTATTACCTTCCCTTGAGTCATAACAGTAAAGGCACCGGAGTCAATCAAGATGTCCATTTTCTTTGTGTGCTCTGGACCAAGATTCTTCGCCAACTTATCAATGAGATCCTTGTATACAAAACTGGATAGGATACGACGAAGTATTCCCTGCTGAACAAATCGGGTCATGCGCTCCAGTGCCCCCGAAGTCATAACGAAGAAGACCTTGAAGTCTCGGATCTCTTCCATAGTTATCCTCTTATCTTCCATGCAATAAGTTGCTCCATTCCTGACTCCTCGTTCTTTGCGTAGATGTGCTTTTTCTCCACCAGGTAAAAAGTACTAAACCGCTCAAGAGCATCCAACAGGAAGGTACCATCAATCGTAAAGGCGATCTCCCCCGAAACATCGACTAGATCAACCTCCGTCTCAAAACTACCCGTTTGGGTATGCTTATACTGGGCGTCCAGCATATAGACCCCATCGTCTCGTTTGTATATGTTGATATCCGGAGCAGATCCTGCCTCTCGGAATGTTTTTCGATATCGTGCAACATCCTCTTTCGGCATGTTAATTGTAAATCTTTGTTCTGAGGATAATGCCTCCTCCCTTGCACCCGCAAAGGCTGAGGCAAAGGGAGGCATCTTGTGTTCCATCACCAGGAACGATGTAATATAGTCCTTGAAGAAAAACAAACAAGAGTTTTCATCAAGTCCCACAAACTCAAGTTTATCCGTTGAACCACCGGACTTTTCAATAAAGGTTGAGGGCACAAAAAAGTTCCCCTCAAGACCCAACTTACATTTCGATGGAAAACGAGTTATCCTAAAGTTATCCGACGCATACCAGGCATGATCATTCTCCGACCACCAGACACCATTAAACTTCACATCATAGGGATTGTCAGAACAGGAAAACAACAACTTCTGAAGATCACCAACTACATCACCAGTGGCCTCATACAAGACGACATCATCCGACTTTATACGATCGGGGGTTGTATACTTCAGTGCTGTTTGGGCACGAACCACACTACGATCACGTCCCACCCTAAAGGAAATGTCTTCCGCTACCTCGTCCAGAATGATAGTTACCTCCTTGTCTAACCTACCCTCAAGACCCGCACGAACCCTCTTTAGCAAGTCGACAGGAAGACCTAGCGGCTTCTCCGTTTTGAAGAAACTACTGAGGTGAACGCATCCCCCCCAAACCATGGTGGTAATTATGTATATACGATCAAAAATTACCAAATCACTTGCTGGAAGAAAATTGTTTGGTTCAGTAAACCTCAATACCGCACTCAAGACTCGTTCAACTTCCACTCCGGAAACTTTTACTTCCATAATCCATGCCTCCTTAAGACCCCCTCAATTTCCCTAGCACGATCAAGATCATACTCTCCGGCCTTCACCCGTTTAATGTAACCAGGAATTCCTGCCCACTCTTTGATATCTGCACGAAGGGCAAGACTCAGTCCATTATTCTCAAAGGCTACCCATCGCCTGAAACAGGCGGCACACTCTCCGCAAGGAACCTTTGTTGAGTCCGATCCAAAGCAGGAGAATGACTTATAGAGAACATCAACCGGACACTTTTCGTTGCCTTGATCAAGGTACCACCTGATCATGCCTGACTTCGTCATATTATGAAAGGGACTGTCCACCACGATCCTTCGTTCATTAAGGAACGATAGCATCTCTGACGCCTTATCCAGGAACTCAGGCGAACGATCAGGAATGGACTGCTCACCTTTTTGGAATACCAAGTAAATATCGTCCCCGTAAAGTGCACCAATCATGGCAAGAAAAAGATTACGCATTGGGATATAGGCATCAGGTGCTTCCTGATCACCGAGGTACAATCGTTTCTCAATGATCAAGTCCATGCCTAATCGCTTCGCAATGCTCATAGACGTAAAGTATTCCGATGCTCCGTAGCGATGACCCAAGTGAACATGAACTGCCTTTGGCTTGCCCAAAGCAAACCAGGCAATCAATGAGTCAAGCCCCCCACTGAACATCAGGACGGGACGTCTACTTTTTACCATGATCAATTCCTCGGACCCATCAAAAGATCAGCCAGTCTATCATAGTCCTTTTTACTAGGCAGTTTGATTCGCCGGACCAGGTCCGCATAGTCAACCTTATTTTTACTTCCTTTAGTAATCCTCTTTTCCATGACGGGTAGTCCCTCTAAGTCATAAAACTGTCTGGGATCCTCAACACCAGCCATCTCGGCGGCCCAGATGCTAAGAAGAGTTGAACCGCACTGCCGACACAAAAGTATTTCCTTTTTCTCGTTCACGTAGGGCTGGTCACAACTCACTGTCATCCCAAAGGGAAAGTCTAGCTCCTTACCGAGGATCCACTCCTCGGACTTCATAATCTGTTGCATAACCGAAACGTAAGTGATACGATCACCGACTAGTGTTGAGTATTTAGTCATCTCCAGGAAGGCACGAACGAAGTACTCTGAGTTGTCAGGATAGAAGCCCTCCTCGGTGAGATTACTCATTCCGGTAACGAGGTGAACTCGATCCGACTTGTTACTCAGGATCTGCTGTTCCGCCAACGAGGCAAGGATGGATAGGAAAATTGCGTTGCGATTGCTAACCCACGCAGTCGTTGTCTTGATGTAACTCTCCGTCCCTGTCTCGATAGGAATGGTCGGTCTAATCAATGACGAAGGATCTCCCTTGAAGATGTTCTGTAGATCAATGCCAACCCACTCCGAACCCATGTAATCAGCAAGGCGCCTGGAGGCCAAACTCTCTGCCTCCCAGCCCCGCTGACCATAGTTGAAGTTCACCAGAGTCACTCGGTATCCCAGACGCCTCATGACGAACGCAGACAGGCCGCTGTCAATCCCACCCGATGAAGAGACCAGGACGGACTCGCTATTGATCTTCGGCGAAGGCTTCCACACCGGATGGTATCGGTTGGGTTGGAAGGTCGTGATTCTTTCCATTCCACTATCAAGATCAATCTCCCGAATGGTGTTGCCATCCTGCCAATGATAATACCAGTCCTCCCACACGTTCATGCCGCACCGGGGAGCATCAGTGATCTTCCTGGTTACTGATTCAATTACATCAAGACATGAGTGGAGTATAACTCCCTTTCCTCTGATACAACAGATCGCCAGCGGCTTAAAGTCATTGACACAGAACAGACGATTGACTTCTTGATCATAGAGAAGAAAAGCAAACCCACCCACCATCTCCTCCATAACTTTCCCCATATTACGACTCGTTTGATAGGACTTGAGAATGACTTCACTATCAATCTTTGTTTGATAGTCGGAGTATTTGTTCACCACGAAATTTGCCACTGAACCATTATGGGAAAGGATCAGTCCCTCCTTTGTACATACAATCGGCTGAAGATTCTTCTCGGAACTTTCAACTTCCGTCTCTGGTTGGGCGCGGAAGTTCGCAATGATCAAACTGCCCTTTACCGGGGCAGGATCCATTAACCAATTCTTGACAGCCCACTTGTCGACAGAGTATGTCTTAGTGGACTTGAAGGTCAGTATCTCCTTCTTTCGGATATCAGGAACCAAAGTGATCCCAAATCCATCCTGTCCTCGGTTCTCCGCCGCAGAGAACAACTCATCGTATGTATCCCAATCAAAGGCTCCATCCCGATTCCAAACACCCACTATGCCGCACATCCTACTTCCCCTCTGGTATTAACTTTGACAAAGAACCCACTAACGATTCGAATGCCCCTCGCATTGCTTTGTCAGCTCCCCGTGCCTTTATAACATGAGCAACTGCATGATAAGTTCCCTTCCCGTCTACATAATAAAAACAGGGATAGTGTCGTTTTGTTTGGGGTGCCTGCTCAAGATAAATAAGTTGTATCATGGTTTCCTCCTAAAGGATCTTCCCACCATCAATCACCAGGTCATGTCCAGTGATATAATCAGCCTGGTCAGAGCATAAAAACGCAACTACTTCAGCAACCTCCTCCGGACGACAAAACCTTTTCAGTGGAACCAAACTTGCCAATTCTGGAGGGAGACCAGCAACACCAGATAGTCCAGTTCCCGCCACAAACCCCGGAGAGATAGAGTTAATACGAAGTCGAGGATAAAGTTTCGCCAGGGACTTTGTCAACATGATCACACCGGCCTTACTTAGACTATAGTCAACCAACTCGGGTTCCGTCTCCGGACGATGCCCAGAGGTTGACGCTATGTTAATGATCCGTCCATCATCGGGCATCTGAGCAATACACACTTGTGAAAGGAAGAATGGTGCGCGAAGATTAACATCCATGGTTTCCGCATACTCCTTAGGACTCAGTTCCTCAAATCTTCGGAAGGGACATATCCCTGCATTATTCACCAAGAGGTCCACCGGTCGGGAGACAAGGCCTATCTGATCACACGCCCAAACCAGATCGCCGGCAAGTCGGAGATCAGCAGTTAATTGTAAAAGATTACATCCGATAGGAAGGTCATGGATATCTAGGGGTATCTTGTCAATATTGACAAAGTGGGCAACTGGAAACTGATGATATAATCTTCTCAAGATAGCATACCCAATACCACTAGTCGCTCCGGTGATAACAATAAGGTTTCGTGTTAGTTTTAGCATCTTCATCCCCAAAGAGTCTTACCACCATCTATGACAATATCTTGACCCGTGATGTAATCGGCATCCTTTGAGCATAGGAATCCGATCAGACGGGCAACCTCCTGTGTGGTCACCTCCCGCTTTATCGGGACCGTGTCAATCAGGGACTGCGGTGTGGGCTCACCTCCAACAATGTTAGTACCTGCCACCAACCCAGGTGAAACTGAGTTGATCCGCAGTGTGGGAAAGGCCTTTGCCAACTGTCTCGTCAACATGATCACACCGGCCTTACTGATGCTATAAGGTATGATTGAACTATCCGGATCTACCCAAGGCCCGCCGGCGATTGAAGCAACATTGATGATTCGACCACCACCCGGCATGTGCCTAATGCACGCCTGAGATAGGAAGAAGGGAGCTCGTAGATTAACATCCAGAGTCTGGTTATAATCATCCACACCCACTGAACCTATAGCGGCAAAAGGCATCGTCCCTGCATTGTTCACCAGAATATCAATAATCAATCCATCTAACCATCTACACAATGTAGACAGCTTATCCCACTCCCCCAGGTCAATCGGAAACTGTATAAGTTTGATATCCCCAGGCAACTCCTCCTTAGAAATTATTTTCCGGTTTGCTGTTATGAACCGGGCGTCCGGAAACTTCTCGAACAAATGAAGTAGGACCGCCCGCCCGATACCAGTGGATGCACCAGTGATGACGATTGTTTCTTTACTCATCATTCCTCCTAGTCGCGTGAGACTGGAAAACTTTTATACCGAAGTCAGGATCCTTAGCAAAATAATACTCAGCCATCCAGTAGCATGACCAATAGCATCCTGGGCACTCCTTCCGATCCTGGGCATTGTCCGCCAAAAACTTCTCATAGTTTTTGCTCAACTTCAAGACACTATAGTTAGGTGACCGTGTGCCGCGCCTATAACCACAACACCGCATCTTCCCATCCGAGTCAACCGACAGGACCAGAGGATGAGTGCAGTGCCAGGATAGATTAACTCCCTGATCAAGAATCCCTTGGAAGTATTCGGCAGGTGGGTGAATCATATAGTCACCTGACTTTATCATTGAAACAATCTGACCCATCACCTCACGAAGTTTCGGCCAGTCCTCCTCAGTAAAGAGGAGATCCTTGATCGCCTCTTTCTCAGGGAAGAAATCGAACTGCCCATCCGTATTGTAATGGATAATATTGAACCCACTCCAGATTCCCGCCTCATGGAGGGTAGTGATAGTATCAACCACACTATCAAGATTCAACTTTGATAGGGTGATGGTTCCCTGAAGATCCTTCACCCCCAGACCCCGTGCCCTTTGAAGTGCGTTAAAGACATAGTTGGACTTCCTCTCGATATCCGTTGCAGGCGAGCGGTCAGTAATCAACTTATCACACCCACCACTAAGATTCGGGAGACCAGCTTCGACCAGAGCCGGAAGGTGCTTATCAATCAGCAAGGGATAGCCACTTGTATAGATTGCGTAAGGGGTTCGTCCACGCATCCACCATACCAGATCAACCAGACCTTTCAGAAGGAGGGGTTCGTTCCCCAGGATCAGATGAAAGGAACAACCCACCTTGTCAAGTTCCTCAAACGCGGTGGCCCATTGCTTGGCAGTCAATTCTTTGTCGACCAACTTTGAGTCCCGCAGACTGCAGTAGGCACAGTGCATGGGACACCGTCTGGTGAGAAAGACGCTGGACATCAGGTACTGGTTTTTCACGTCGCCTCCACGATCTTCAGGAACTCCGCCCGAGCCTCCGGACGATCACGGAAACTACCACTAAGATAGTTGGTGACCATCTTGGCATTTTCCTTTTCCACCCCCCTGATCATCATGCACAAGTGCACGCCCTCCACCAAGACACCAACCCCCAGTGGAGCAACCGCCGCCTCAAACGCCTTCCCGATCTGCACGGTCATCCGTTCCTGAATCTGAAGGCGCCTAGAGAAACATTCGACCAGACGGGCAATCTTTGAAACTCCCACGACTTTTTTATCGGGCAGGTAGGCGAAGTGAACCTTACCATAAAAGGGAAGCATGTGATGCTCACAAGTTGAGTAGAACTTGATGTCTTTCAGAACGACCATCTCATCATACAACTCAGAAGAGAAGGAGGTATCTAACAGGGTCTTCGGATCCTGGGTATAACCACAGGTCAGTTCGTCCCACATTTTAGCAACACGTCGAGGAGTGTCACGAAGCCCCTCACGCAGAGGGTCCTCCCCGATTGATCGGAGTAAGGTGATGGTCGCCTGCTTCCGTCCACCGGGTTCGTCGGATTCCGTTTCCCAGGGAAAGGTAAACCAAACTTCCTGCTTTCTCTCCCCCTCCGTCTTAACAACAAGGGCCGCTGGTATAACAGCAAGTCCCTTCTTCTTTGCCTCATCTATAAAGTATCGCATCGTGGCGCCTGTATCCCAAATGTCATCAACGAGGAGAATTCTTTTTCCCATGAACTCATCCATCCAGCCCGAAGTGAATGGGTCAACAATACGAAAGTCAAATTTCTGAGAGGTTCGTTCCGATAGCATTCGTTGAACCAGCATGGCTGGGTAGATTCCTCCCCGCGAGATGCCGATGATCATGTCAGGAGGAAAGCAAACATTATCTTCAACGATACCTTTGGCCATTCTCCAAACCTGCTCAGTGGTCAATATTTCTTTCTGCATGACTACATCTCCATTCCAGGCTCAACGATCAGGCACTTGCCCTTGTTTATCTTTAATGGAATGCTCCACTTGTCAGCAACTTCTCGACCACCAGCCGAAAAGATCCTGCAGTCTTGGTACCCATTATCGGCCTCCATCTTCGCCTCTTCCTCCGACTGATTGAATGTTAGGATAATATCGGCATCTCGCATGGGTTCGATAGAGTCCCCAGAGTCCACCATTCCAATCGCTTCCTTCTCACCACCTCTGCTCAAAGTGCCCCGGTTGGCCTGATGTATTAACCAGATCGCAACATCATACTCTTGTGCAACTGCCAACAACTCCTTCGTGATCTGGCCCAACTTCGAGTATAGGCCTCCATCACGATCAAGTAGCTTGCCTGCCGTGGTCATCAATCCCAGGTAGTCTAGCAGTAATACGTCTACCTGGAGGTTCTTCAAGTTCCGAAGTTTTTGAAGATGGGCCTCAATCGTAGCGGCGGAGCACTTCAAAGGAGGAAAGTTCTTTACCACAAGAACACCACACTGCATCGTGGACAGAGTCTCCGCCAGCTTTTCTCGGATCACATCCTCGTTATCTTTCAAGTTCTCTTTTGACACTCCCGAAAAGTGGGCGTCGTAAAGGACCATCGTTCGTCGTGCACTACTTTCCATTCCGATGTGCAGGACGTTTTTGCCTTTAAGTAAAGCACCTCGGGCAAAGTTTACCAGAGTAATTGTCTTGCCTCTCTTCGTTGGGCCCATAATAATACCCAACTCCCCCTTTGCCAAACCACCACCTAGATGCCGATCAAGAATTGGTATTCCTGTCGGAATAGAAATTTCCCCCCTGCACCAACCACCTTTCCGATCTGCCAATCGTTGTTCCAGTTCCTCAAAGTAAAACGAACCCATCTCATGCGTCGACTCCCCGATGGACACCGCATCCTTAATTTCCTTAAGTATCCCCGGATAGTCCCTTTTCTTTTGCAGTAGGTTGATACTTTTCAGGATTGCGATCTTGACCAACTGGTACTGAGTCCATGCGACCACCTGATCTAGAACGTATCTATAACTTTTGTCAGCACCATCGGTAAGAAGAGCAATAAACTGCTCCACATAAACTTCCTTTGGAAGAGGACGCTTTGAATTATCAAGAAACGTCAGGAGTTCCTGAGTCAACTCTTCCATGTCTATACATCGACTGTACTTATCATGGTACTTCAGCATGAGACGAACCAGATCAGCCAGTACAGGATTCTCAAAGTATTCCGGCTTAACTATCTCCTTCACCATGAGGAAGGCCTCATGATCATAAAACATCATAGCAACAATACGCTGTTGTATTTCTTCTGTAAAATCTTTTGTATAGGTCTCTTGATCAGACATACTTTCCTACCTCACTTTCTTCAATCGTCTTGGTTAACTCATCCCGAACTTTCTGCAGTTCGTATGATTCCTCTTTTGTTAGCATCCCCCAGGTGTCCGAAATATGCTTGGTTAAGAATTCCGACCACCCATCAACCATCTTTAGTAACGGGGAGGTGGCAACGTAAAGGCGGGTTACCATACCTGCCCGTGCCATGACCTCCAGTATTTCCAATGCCTCCTCCGGTTCCGGCAGTCGTCCCAGTCGCTCCTGTTTCTTGATCAGGACCGAATGGTATACCTCTCCCGAGTTGAAGATCGCCGTGACCAGATCCTTCTTCGGAACCTTGTAGAACTCCCGATCACGATCTGACTCGAGTTTGAACTGAGCCTTGATCCTTTCTTTGTACCGAAGGAACCGATCAATGGCTTTGTCAGTAATCATCATTTCGAAACGAACCGGAATCTTCCTAGCTGAAAAATAAGGCACCAACATTTCGAACTGGGCCTTCATGAAGATCGTAATCTCCGCTTCAAGGGCAACTGATAGGAGAATCAACTTTCGCATTTGCTCCTCGACCTTTGCTCGCGAACTGGCTGATCTCAACATAGTGCCTTTGTAAAACCAACTAGGACGCTTTTGGTAGTACCAACAAAACTCATTGAACTGGGTGGCAATTTGCTTGTAAATACTTTCGGTTGAAAGGAACCCTACCATCTCAGTTCCTGAGAGGTCAGCAGGAGCAAATCTTTTTTCTGTCACTAAAGTTCCTGTACGCGGCCTTGCCGCGTGGTCCGTTTCGGACTGGGTCCCGCTAGAGCGCTAAAGCGCTCTATCGTGTCCCATTGAGAAAATAGAAAATATAGAATCCCTATAAACAAGATGAGCCCATCAGGGCCCAATGAGGCCTTATTATAATTAAACACCACCTTGTTATTGACCATCACAATTTTCCATAGGAACTTTTTTATCACTAGTACCTTTTTCCTGTTCCTGTAACTTGCGAAAAAGGAACTCTCGGCAGGCCTTGATTCGGTTTCTGGTATCAATGCACTCACCAGGAATCTCGTTAATAATGCCGAGAGTGTCTTTGTATTCCTTCACGATCAGATCGAGAATACTCTTACTAAGGCCCTTCTAGCATTGGGGGAGACCAGCTCAAGATGCTCAAAAACTGCTTGCTTCTCCGCGACAGTGAAGTAGGAAAACTCATGAAGGAAAGCCACTAAGTTTTCCTTCATGACCTTTGTTGGGAGTGAGTCGCCTTCAAGAAGCCCCACTCGTTCCTCCACCAGTTGACTTGGTGTCAGTACCTTACTCATCTGTTTACTCCTTGTTCGAGATTTTATACTAGAGCCCGCAGTAACGGGCCGAGGAAGTCTCTGATTCCCACACAGTAACTGACGACAGGACGAAAGTGAAAAGTGAACAGTCAAGTTTTTCTTTGATCTTATCGAAGATCATCCGGGCCAGATTCTCGCAGGTGGGTTCACCATCAATGAGAAACAACTTGTATTTCTCAAGAGCCATCCACAACTCACGATCTGCGGAGTTTAGGATGGTAGCATGATCAAAGTAGTGCATGACCAAACTGATCGCCGAGAGTTTTAGGATAGCGAAGTCCACTACCATTCCCGTCTTGGGATCTGGATTCCCTGCTACTCCGATTGAGACCCTCCAAGTATGACCATGAAGATTCTTGCACTTGCCTTCGTGGTGCATTAACCGGTGGGCCGCATCGAACTTTGCTTCATAGAAGAGTTCAACCATCAGACTGACTCTGCCTTTGGCTGTTCCTCTACAGGAGGAGTCGGGGCGATCACCGCTTCAGGCGAGCAGTCACAACTGACCATACGTTGGATATACTTGTCTTTGATCAGATCGGGAAGCAGGCGGGCCAAGACATAACCAACCATTAACTGGGGGAGTTTTGTTTTTGCCGAGGTCGCCTTCCACGACTTGACTTCGGCATAGACGGATCCGATCGTAAGGGCATGTTTATTGAAAAACTCCTGCCGCTCGGTACTTCTCTTTCCTTGTACCAATTGCTTTGGTACTTTTACTTTGGTTACCTTTTTTGCTTTGGGCATTGTTCCTCCTCATCTGTGGACGAGATTAAAATTATCAGGTCGTTGATTCATTATATCAGCAACCTCAACCAATGACAAGGGGAAAAAGTTATTGGCATCTACCCCTACGTCAAAGGATTTACCTTGACCGGCAAGGCGTCCGTGACTATGGCCATACAAATGCCATGAGTTATAATGACTCGCCGACCAAACTCGCATGCTGTAATGGCACATAATGATTCTTACTTTTTCATTCTGACCTCCCATCGGAAAACTTTTCTCCAGAATCGGAGGATGTATAATTAGTCTTTCCTGCCAATCCCGGTTTGACTGTCCTGGGTTTCGTTTCAAGAACTGGAGTAGTCGCTCGTCATGCCCGCCTGGGATCAGATGAATCTCCCCAGTGAGTTTGGGAATGATCTCACCAAACCCCTCCCACACGAAGTCACCTATCACATAGACAACATCACCAGGACGAACTTTGGAATTCCAGTTCATGATCATCGTCGAGTTCATCTCCTCGACATTTCGGAAGGGACGATTACAATGCCGGATGATGTTCCCGTGGTTGAAGTGTGGGTCGGCGGTAAAGAAGTTCATCCGTTACTTTTTTCCCTCGTGAAGTTGTTTTAAAGCAATCGCAACTGCCTCTTCGACCTCAGCTTTGGTATAGAGTCGGTCAGTAGTAACTTTGGGGCGACGAGTGGGGGAAAGCATGTCCTCATACTTTTTAAGTATGGAACGATTTTCGAGAATACCAATCGCGTAAAGAAGGCCCACCGAAGCGGTGACTTCCATGTCATAGTATACTTTCACTCCGTTCTTGGTATAGCAACGTTGCCCACTCTTTGCTCGATCAACGGTTCCTGTAGTAACCCTAGCCAAGAGAGCAACCTTTTCAGCTTCGTCACCTATGTCTGCCTTCTTCCTCTTTCGACCAAACAATACCTGAAACATTTTTGCTGAGGCTCGTCCTTCACGGAAGGGCATAAGGTACTTTGCCACCTCCTCCCTTGCTCGGTCACTCAAAAGCTTTCGAAGTTGTGGCCGAAGTTGGAACCGATGAACCAACTTCAGATCAACCGGTGTGTTGTCCATTTTTTGGACCTCCTCTTTTAATTGATCAATCGGGCACTCATCCATGCCCGGTCTCTCTTTTGGACTATAATACTTTCCGTTAATACTAATACCGCATCCCCACTGATCACAAAAGATATGATCAAAGTCCTTTTGTGAGATCAGCTCAGCGCCTCCTTGCAAGGCGTCATAGAGGGTTTGTTTCCAAACACGAATAGATGGTGACATGGGGTAACGTTCGGAACCTCCAGCAAAGGATATTGGAATACCAATCTCTCTAGCGAATCGTTCGAGAAGATTGGTAGTAGAGGCAATCAGTATCCTATAGCTTGCTCCTGGGACCTCAACCAACCAGGCACGATCAAGTACTTTTCCCAATAGTTTTCTTGCTGACTCATAACTCATGGTGTCTCCTAATAGAAAAATCTTGAACCAGTAGATGGCTTTGACATTGCCTATGGTGGTGCAGGTGAACTGGTCTTACTGGTTCAAGATTGTTAGCAGAGAAAAGATGGATTAGAAGATGCGCTACACCATGTTTAAAGAAATGGAAACTCCCTTGTCTTTCCAACCCATCTTGTTTACAAAAGAGATCAAGATTGGTAGCCGATACTGCGTCTATCTCGTAGGACGAAAGTGTCATTGACTTACCAATCTTGATCATACTTGTGCCTCGGTAGAAGAAAGGGAGGAGGAGGCGGATGAGGAAACTCTTAGTTTTGAAACCGTAAGTTTGTTTGTCACACTAACTCCCCCACTGTTTGGCAACATACCATAGTGCCGAAGATCAGACCAGAATTCAATGGCCAGTTGTGTCTTCAGCACACGACGGGCATAGTTATCCACCTTGCCCTTGGACCAGTCAGGATGAAGTGAGGCATACTTTTCCTTTAACCTGTAGTACCATTCATTCCACCCCGGAGTCTTCTGCTTGATGATCTGCTCAACTGCATCATATAGCAACCCACGAATACGATTCGAGTTGCGCCGACGCTTTCCACTCTCAGTAAGATTCGCTTCACGAGGAACCATACTGGTGAACATTCGCACCTGGGCCCTGGTCTGAGCTTGGCATCTACCAAGTTCGGCGATCAAACCCCCAACAATGTTAGGGCCAAACCCCTTGATCTTTTTCCACTTGTCAGTCCAGATTGGTAGAGTGCCTAGCATACGATTGACCTGCTTGGTCAGACTTGCCTCTTCCTTTTTATAATCCTCAACTCGTGTCTTTTGAAGTTCCTGAACTTTATCAATTTCTTTCTTTGGTGTGTTCGTTAGAGAGTAGGTCAGGTTGAAGATCAGAGCCCGGTTGTTCTCTCGTATCCGTTCTTCCTGAACCAAGTCGCGTCGACGAACAAAAAGTCGAAGTGATGAGATGGTGCAGTCCAGTTCGGAGAAGGGGTAAAAGGAAAGTGGGTGGGAAGATGACCGGACGGTTGTCCCCGAAGATGCTCGACCCACTGTCTCCTCCACCCACTTTGTATATAATTCGTAGATCAGTGACACGTCCGTATCGTCTGTCTTCTCAACATCAATGCGATCACGAAACTGCTTCGTATGTATACCAGGCATGGTGAGGACAGTATGCCCTTGACGGTGAAGAAGAATCTTCATGAAGTCACCGCCACCAGCCTCAAAGAGAAAGATATGCTTTCTCTTTTCAAGTCCCTTTGCCCATTCGGCAATAGAGAAAGGGGAGTTCGGAATCTTCTTGATCTTCTTCCCGTCATAAATTGGAATCTCTTTCTTCGTGTGCCAATCAATGGCATAGATACTCATAGTAACTCCTTATAAAATGGAAGAGAAAGGATTAGTAGTTGTTCCAGTCTTTAACGCAAAAGCTGATGCTCTATTTGACTTACCAACCCCTCTTCGTTCTCGTATGCAAAGCGGACGAGTTAACGACTGGTCCGACTCATGCCACTGGGGGTGTTCATTCCCTTGATCATTAACTCGTCTTTGATTATACAAAGGAAGTGGACGAGCAGACGAATCTACCTTGGTCCTTAAGGACGCTCTTGCCAGTATCTTACTCGTCCACACCTAAGAATCCTTCCTGAATATAAACTTGTTTGCGCTCCTTCGAATGCTTGATCAAATAATCCGAACTATCCTCAAAGTCAAAGACTTGAAGAGTTGAACCATCCTTCTTCTTTCTCAAACCACGTCCTACTCTTTGTATTGTTTTGACTTCACTTAATCCACCAGAGGCTATGATTAAGACATTCACTTCGGGGAGATCAATCCCTTCATCATAAATTGTACTGGCAATTAAAATGAAGTTTCCATTCTCATTAAACTCTTCTTTTCGCTCCTTACGATCATCACGTCCACTTTGTCCACTCAAGAATACGGTAGGAATACTCCTCTGCTCGTTAAGCAGACGAGTTAGGGTCTTTCCATGATCAATATACCTAATCAGTAGTAGAACTCGTTTATTCTCTCGGAAAGCCGTCTCGGCTTGATCAACTATCATCTTATTCCGGGACTCAGACTTGACAATACCGTTTAAGTAAATGTCCGACCAGGAAGTACCCTCTACCACTTCAGGATTATCAATCATAGTGATCTGAATCTTGCTTAGATATCCATCGTCAACTAAGTCCATTGTCCGTTTAGTATAGATCGGTTCACCGAAGAGAGCTAACATCTTCATGTTTGAAAGTTCGTCTCGGCGAAGGACAGTTCCGGACAATCCGAATCGGAACCTTGCCGACAAGGTTTTCTGACCGATGCTGTACCACGTACTCGCGCTGGCGTGGTGCACTTCGTCCTGGAAGACTACTTCGGCCCGCTCCAGTAATTGTTTTATCTCAGTTCGCTTGTCTTGTTCCTTCGACTTGAGGCGGGCATGGCAAGATTGAATGGTCGCAACAACGCATCGTTTTTCTATATCGTATTCACCATCCCCGATCTTGCCAATCGGAATGTCAAGGCGGTTGGTGAATCGTTCGGCGGTCTGATGTAAGAGGTCCTGCGTGTGTACCAAAAAGAGTGTGGGCCGATTAAGGAGTTTAATGATACCTGCGGCTACTTCGGTCTTGCCTGACCCGGTGGGCAGTTCAAGAACGCCCCGCCTTTTTCGGATTGCTTCCTCAATCGCGGTAATCTGATACTCCCGGAGGGTAATACCATTCAGTAGATCGGGGGAAACTGGAGCTAACATGCCATCGGAATACTTGATCGGCATGCGAGGATCAATGAGTTCATAGTCCAGACCCTTCTCTTTGAGGAACTCCTCCACGATGAAAAGGAGACCCGTGGGGAAGTGAACTGTCGGAGTTAGTTTAAGGAAGTGGGTTTTCCCGTCCCATACATGCATTTTGTATTGTGGACTAAACCAAAAATTGGGATGGGCAATAGCAAGTCTTTGCTCCAGTTCCGTTGGGTAGTCATTCATTTCTGAGAAGACGTTGCCGAGAGTGATCTTATAGGTCACACTATACTCCGAAGAAAAGGAAGGATAGGAGGCACGAGCAATCCCTGAGGAGGCAAAGATGAGAAAGTCAATTCCGCATTAGCGGTGATACTTAATAGGACTGACATCGTGCCTCCTTCCTCATTGAGTCATAATTATAAGTCAACTCAAAACAAAAATCAAGAGATTTCTTTAAAAAATAGGAATGGTGGATTGGTGATGATGAGTTGATTATCCTTTCGGATGTCTTTGCCTTTGTCACTTCTCCACCATTCCCCTTTATCTATGGTTAGGTTTCTTAAAGGCATGGCAGACGAACACGATCAGCCCCTTGGCGTCGTGAACCTTGCAGTCGCTGGCGCAGGCGCGGCAGAGAGGATGTATAGGATAGCTCATCTGCCGAGTCTTGAGATCGCCCAGGAACTCCCATCGTGACCCTTGTGGGATCCCGGCCAGTCCGCCTAATTGATCAACGGGGAGCATGATCACTCCTCATACTTGAAGGTCGCGAAGGTACCACCGGTGGCTTTGAATTGGCGGATCTGACTATCCACCTCCCACCCCTTGACTGTCATGGCATAAACGGGATTGAGTCCCGTACCATGTAGCTTGATCAAGCCAGCCTTCTCGAGATCGTCCAAGCAATCCCAATCGTCATGCCCCTTAGCGGCGATCTTTCCTTCAGCAAGACGTGTGGGATAGGGAAACACATCAAGGAAATTCTGGGTTCCCCGGTGACTGTGCTGAGGATGGGTCTTGATATTGACCCGAAGATGCTCCTTGTTCAAGGTGCCTTCATTGTCCACGCACCGGCACCCGATGTAGGCCAGGAGTGACCAGTGGTCCTTTCCGAACTTACTGATCGGGATGGTTTTCATCTGAGCCCAGCTCCTTCCTTCCGTGCTCTGGTTCGGGACCAGATGTTTTTCGGATGGAACATGAACCTTGTATCTTCGACAGGATCATACTTCTCCAGAATCTGATGGATAGTAGAGCAATCTGGCTTGAATCCATCTCGTCCGGAACGAATGATCATGTGCAGGTAGCCGGTGGTCAGACTAACCTTCGATGCTACCTTCTTTACATTGTCTGCTTTGAACTTGAGTCCCTCCCGATAGATCCGATAGATGATCAGATCCCAGCAATACTGCTGAAACTTTTTCTTCCAGGTTCTCACTGAGTCACCTCCTCTAGTTCCTCATCGAACACGCACTCCCCCAGGCCCGTAACCACCTCGTGACCGTAGTAGGCTGTCTTGCCTGGGGGATCTTCGGCCACCACCCGCTCCAGGAAGAGGCGGGCGGCCCAGTTGCCACTCATTGAGGCCAGATGTATACCACTGCCGAAGACGGTTTCGGCTGGTCCCTCAATGATGATCAAAGGATTGGAAGTCGCGTACTTCTCCTTGAAGTACGACGAGTTTCCTTTGATCCTGTACGTCTTACGAAGTTCAATGATCATGGTTGCCTCCTTATTTTTTGCAACTCTTCTAATGCTATTCCCAAATTGATCACCGCATCTTGCCAGTCAGGCCGGCGGCCTTGATCAAACTTGGCCATGACCCCCTTGGCAGTTCGGATCGCTCGTTTCTCATGAGGGCGGTTCCTCCAGTTACGATTGTATTTACCAAAGTACTTATGCTCCTTGAAGTCCTTAACATGCTTGAACTCATGAGACGCTGTAGAAAAGAAACTGCGTGCTGTAAACAATGGATCCCAGTCATAAGGAAGGTAGAGAGTGATGAAGCCCTGACACGGAATATACTTGTGTGGCTTTGTCTCGTCCCACTTTTTGCCCATCACGTTCTCACGCACCATGGAATAGTCATTGGCAAGTCCGTGAACGTGAGCGCCCCACTTGATCAGTACGGCCACTTTGGTAGGTACTGATCCCACTGCCGTCTTGGCGGCTCGGAGGACAGGCAATAGGATCTTGGTGGGAATCCTGGTAGCGTTGTGGACGATCACTTCTTATACTCCTTGGCATAACATGGTTCGCAGATCAACTGCGCTGTACGACTATGATCAATCGTCAACTCATCGTACGGGAAGGTATGGTTGCACCGGGAACAACGTTCAGTGTTGCTTTGATACTTCGTACTCAACACGATCTGTCTGGCCTCAATGTGCTTCGCTTTCTTTTCCGCCCGAAGAAGTTTGGTGATCTTGTTCTTCATTCGGTTGAGTTTGTTGGAGAAGCGCCGCTCGAAGTCCTTACTCCGAGGGTGCTTGATCACCTCAGTTAGTTGGAACCGCTCATTCAAAAGGATGACTGCCTTCTTCACCTCATCGACTTTGACGATGAGATGGAGATCCGATCCGAATGATGCGATCCAATGATCGCCTGAGTTTTTGAAGAGGTACTCATCAAGTACCGCTTCGAACTCATTGTCTACGATGCTCATACTTTGCCTCCTCTGAGCAATCATTCATTCTCATCATTATTATATAGCATTGTTTTCTAAGTGTCAATACCGTATACTCAAAAACGAGGTTTTTCATTTTCTATCTTATTAATACCAAACGAATAGAAAATCTGAAAATATTTTTTTTCGATGAATCTCATATTCCCTCAAAGCGCCTAGGAAAGTCGATGGAATCCAAGGCACGAATGCTTTTTGGGAGTTCATTCAATATCCATTCTGTCGCTCGATCAAGTCCCTCAAAGTTAACTGGCTTTTCCTGTCGGTCCTTTTTGATCATCAGCAAGACATTCTGCAAACGAGTAACAGCATAAAGTACTTGTTGCCGTCTTGACGGTGCCGCCTTTCGATTTTCAGAAAAAGTTATTTCCTTTTCTTTGAGTCTCCGGGATAGATGGTCAAAGGATAGCATGCGAAGATTGTCATACTCGTGTTCCAAAACCTGATGAATCCACTTCACATTATGATAACGAGGATCATCGACAGGAAACTTTTTGGTCATACGGTCTCGCCACTCCTTCATCTCTTGACGAAGTTTATCTATCCAACTAAAGGCACTAGTTGTTGCAACCGCAACTGTCTCAGTTACTTCCTGAACGCCCCACTTTCTTTTACGTCCCATGATCATTTCTCCTTTTCCCGCAGTTCCTTTATTGCCCCAACTAGAAACTCCTCACATGAAGAAAGGCCAAGATTGAATAGATCACTGGGGCATGGATCCCTTCGATAAGCGTCCTTGTATAGAAGCAATACTGCAACCGCTATCTTTTTCCTATCTTCCTCAGTGAGGGTTTCACGAAGTCCAACTCCACACCCCGCCGCCCACTTTGCGGCATAGGTGATCAAAGTTCGGAGTGCCCAGGTCTTGGTAAGTTTCATTTCTTCTTCCTTCGGATGGGGCGGAACCAGCGCAGGCCCTTGGTCGTCTGCACTGCAACGTACCCCTTTAGTCCGATAATGAATCTGAAAAAGATACCGATCTTTTTCCAACGGGAGAGGCGGAGAAGGTGCATGGGCACCTCCTCAATCCACTTCTTTTTCTTACCGTCCGTGATCTCATAAAGCATATTGCCTCCTATTTTTTTAGTGCCTCTTGCCGAACCTGCTCCGCTATCCAACGGTAGGTCGGAACCAACCCGGCATACAAAGTATACAAGGGATGCCAGTTCAACTTCTCCTCGATCAGTTCATTGTCAGAGTTTCGTCCGTTCACTCCAAGTGGACCAGGAATACTCTTGAGATTGATGCCTGACTTGTTTGCGATCTCGGCGATCATGCCAGCGAGTTGGCTGATCGTAACCATCTCCTCCGAGCCGATGTTGACGGGACCCATGAAGTCGGATTCCATGAGGCGACGAGTGGCATCAATGCAGTCATCAATGTAGAGGAAGGACCTGGTCTGCTTGCCAGACCCCCACATCTCGATCGTCCCGACTTCATCAGCCATTGCAATCTTCCTACAGAATGCCGCAGGCGCCTTCTCCCGCCCGCCCTGCCATGTTCCTTCGGGTCCGAATATATTATGGTAGCGAGCGATCCGAACCTCCATCTTGTGGTTCCTGTGGTAGGCCAGGTAGAGGCGCTCGGAGAAGAGTTTCTCGAATCCATAGTCACTGTCCGGTGCCGCAGGATAAGCAGACTCTTCGTTGCACTTCGGATTGTCCGGATCTGTCTGGTTATACTCGGGGTAGATGCAGGCGGACGAGGAAAAGAAAATCTTCCCAATGCCTGCCTTCCTCGTGATCTCTAGCATGTTGAGATTGATCAACGCGTTGTTGTGCAGAATGTCTGCGTCGTTTGCCCCGGTGAAGACGAATCCTGCACCGCCCATGTCAGCGGCCAACTGATACACTTCGTCGAACTCCGTATACTTCGTGACCTTCTCGCAGATCGCTGGACTGCGAAGATCACCGACTACGAAGTGGTCCGCCTTCGTCGGAGAGAACTCCGGATGCTTCAGATCAACTCCCCGGACCGAGTATCCTTCGTCCTTCAATCTCTTGACCAGATGACTGCCGATGAAACCACCGGCTCCACAAACTAATGCTTTTTTCATATTCTTTTCTCCTTAACTCGAATATAAATTGCGGTGAGTTTGAATCCATCCCGCTTCATTACGTCTATATAATTGCATCGACCAAAGTAGCCAGTCTCCTCAGCGGCATGCCACCATGCACGAGTGGAGTCTGGAGCAATAACAAGGATCCTATTATAAGGATTACGAACCGCCCACATCCTTTTTCTACGGTACTTGGTAGCCATTTATTCCTTATCCTTTTTCGTGATGGTCAGGGCATACATGCCCTTTTGGGCGATACGAACAAGTTCGATTTTCTTTTCGAGTCTTTCCCTGGCTACGCGCACGGTCTCTCGGACGGCCTTCCTTGGGTCTCTGAAAGATTTATCGCAATACCATCCTGGGTTCCCAACTCCAGGAATTTCGCTAAGCATGCAGTAAAATTTTCCCTCACTCTCATGGACGGAGAGTTCTCCTTTTCCGTACCTGGCCTCAAACCACCAGCCGAGATTTTCCCAGACTCGATAACCCCAACCGGGGCCAAGAATCTTGACGAGTTTTTTGCCTGCCACTAGGGCCTCGTTTTGTGTTTTCATGTTTTCTCCTTTACCTGATGAAGATTGTGGACTGTCGCGATCATGTAGGCCACCCCAAGTAGAAGGTTAACCCACGCGAAAGGTTTTGTGTAGACTGCTACTCCAAGGATGCCGAGTAGGAGGAACTTGATGATCATTGAAGGCAGTATTCCTATCGTGTCCATCAAGCCTCGGATGATGGGATTACGTTCTCCCTGAATGCCAAAACGTTTTGCACAGATGTAGGTACTGATTGAGTCACCAAGACTCCCTAGGAGAAAGATGAGTAGGCAGATGATCTTAATAAGTCCAACCATGATCAATTGCCTCCTTCATCATTTCTGAGTTTTCGTGAATGTTGCCTATGACTTCATAGGTGTAGATTGACTCCTGATCAAGGTTAAGATCAAGATTAGTCTCCCCCTTATTCTTCTCCCCCTCCTTTGTAGCCCACTCAATGTAGAAGGCACGGAGAAGGTGCTCACCATGACGAAAGGCAACTACTCCACGCCACTTCTCGTAGACACACCAGAGCCCGTTCGGTCGGATCTTTTCAACGATGTCTCCCTCGTAGACCTCGGTGCCGTTCTTGTCCAGGAATAGGAACCTCTCACTGCGCTCCTGCGCTTCTTCCATCGTGAGAGGCTCACCACCATGTGAGGCGACCGAGGCGAAGGACAGGAACGGTGAGTCCACTGGTAGGTAGGTAAACCCCCAGTAACTGAACCTACCTGCGGCGAAGATACGATACTTGATTCGTTTCATCTGTGCTCCTTAGTACCAGCTCCGGCTTCGATCCTGGCGCCGCTGGTAGGCGAAGTCATCTTCACGCCAGGCACCGATCCAGGACGCTGGATTGTCTTTGCGAAGTAAGGGCCGGTAACTCCGCTTCAGCCGCCCGACCTCATAGGCATTGTCACTGCAGACATTCGCCCAGATGTCGAAGTAGATGAAGTCGAAGCGCCGTGCCCGATCAATGGCTTTCTTGTCGAAGATGTCCCCCTTGATTATCGTCACCTTAGAGGTGAGTGGGAGATGAGTAGCTACTAGATCAATAACGTCCTGTTCTTTCTCTAGCACCAGTATGCTATTGACCTCTGACTTATCCTGTAGTTGAAGAATGAAGATACCCAGACCAAGGCCACCAATCAGGCAGTCCCCGGTCGCATACCTCACTGGAGAGGCTTGAGTACGTAGTTCCATGGGCGTATCTGACATGACACACTCGTAGCCCTTCCAAACCAGGCGGCAGTAGTTTCCTGGCTCGAGATCACAAACCTCTCCCCAACCACCGGGTCGCATGGCTCCCATTATCTTCGCATGCTCAACCTCCTCCTTGGTCATGGTGAAGTGATTGATCACCCAGTCACCCTTCGTCCCCGTAGGAATAATCTTGCTCATAGCACCGGTGAACCTATCCATGGTGACTCCTCTCGAGTGTGATCTTGTAAAACTTCTCCTTGATCGAATCCTTCATCTCGTCGAGGAGATGACCCAGTCGGATATCTTCCTTGTCAATGGGATCTTCCGTTCCCATCTTGATCAATTCATATCTAGCCTGCTGGGCGATGGTAAGGACCGAAGCAAAAATCTTGATGCCTTCGTCACTCACTTTCTTCCTCCTCTTTCTTTTTAGTGAACCGTCTAAGGATCTTGTCGGCGGTCTTGAAAACAGCGAACGCAGAGTTCGCCAACTTTTCCTTGTTACCGTTCCAACTCATGATGTAATGGACTGCATCCTCTGACTCAATGCCGAAGCAGGAGCCCACCACATACGCAGTCGCCTCCGCCTCGAGTTCGGCTATGTCATGTGGGATCTTGGATGCCTTAGCCTTATCCGTGTGCTCAAGGAGGATATGTGCCAACTCATGCAGGTAGGTGAAGATCATCTGAACCGGATTCGCTCGCCTAGCGACCTCGATCGTGTTCTCGTATGCACGACCATCTTCTCGCCTCTCGACGATCGTCATAGGGAACTCAGGAAACTTGGAGGCGATCTCTTGAAGTGTAAGTGACTCACCAACAAACTTGGCTTTGTTCGCCCCGATGTCCAGAGGTTCACCATCCGTTTGGGAAACATCAAAGGTTGCCACCGGGAAGTATCCGACGATACGAGTATCCTCTTCCATCGTGGTCTGACCAGTGATGGGATTGCGAGTCTTGAACTCTCCCGTTTTAATATAGGGGCCTAAGATCCAAATCGCATGCTCACCTTTTCGGACGTAACGTTTATGAGTGCGCCATGTCTTAAAACCAGCACACAAAGTTGCGCTAGGTTTCTGCATCCAAATAAGAATGATATTATTCCACGAGTACCGATGGAATCCCGCCTGCCACCGCTGGGATAGTTCCTTAATCTTTTTAGGATTGAGGATCAATTGTGAGGAGAGTTCTGTTAACTTCTCCTGAAGTTTTTCTTTCCTCTCCTTGCTATCCATCTCTGAAAAATTCATGACTGATTCCTATTGATGATCAAGCATCTTTTACCAAGGCGACGAGCCATACGAATGGTCGACCAGGTGCCTGATCTCAACTGCTCCTTATCAGTAAGAGGAGTTGCGATCAATAGATCACAAGCCTTAACTATATCTTCATTACGAATCAGGTAGGGCTTGCGTCCCGCCGACACAAAGGGGCCTGATAAGTTGGCCTCATGCTTTCGGTTCTCAGGCCAGTGCACCACGATCCTATAACCAAGGGTCCTGGCCATCTGGTGTGCCTCAGCATCGGCACCTACACACCCACCATGGTGAAACTCTGGAGTAGCACCCACCGCAGTGAACCCAGTGGTGATCTCAAAGTCCGCTCGTGCATATGCCCTGAGTTCACTAAAAAGTAGGATTCGTTGCCAGGCACTCAAGCCTTGGCGAGTTCCAGTGAAACCAATGATCATGACGCCTTCCTTAAAGTGACCTTCGCTTCGGCAAAGGCCTGCTTAATGATCTCAACATCCTCCCTCTTCTTCAGACCGAAAGCCAGACCAAGATGAAGAGACGACCCAGAGGCTCCGGGAGTTAAGAACAGGAACTTGTAATACTCGAGTTGGGTAACCTCGGAAGGCAAAGTTATTGTAAACCTTGCCCCGTGCACTTCGTCAAAGTCGTCTCCGACCTTTGCCGTCGGATACTGCTTGACGAATGCCTCCTTGAGTGAGGCATCATAGATGAGGTCGTTGATGGGGTCCATGATTGTTATCCTTTCGCTTTGCTGATCAGATCGGCAAAGTCCCTCTGCTGATCAACGAGTTCCTTGCACTGGGAAAAGTCCAGGCATCCTTGGCACTGCGGATCACGGAACTGCGGGCCCTCACCGCACGGGAACTCCATCTTGAAGACCTTAGCACCGAGCATCTCGACCGCCTTGATGAGTTCGTTCATGGTCAGTCTCCTACCATCGAGGTCCCTAGCATGCCCTCGTTGTTGCCTTCGACTTTGATCGTGCCCAGGTCCTCTGCGATGGTGTCGCCTGGCTCAAGATAGTCGCTAAGTCCGGCCTTCGTGGTCTCGGCGCAGTCAACCATCTGAGGACGGATGTTACCGTTCTGTTTCTGCACGTAGAACAGGAAGTAGGTCCTCATGAGATCCTCCTAACTTTAGTTCTGACTTTGTAAGAATGAAGGATTGAAGAGATCGCCGAACGAACCTCTTGCTCAATCTCCTCATCTACCTCCACCACTACCCCGACCCCCTCTTCCCCCTCGGCAGGTCTACCACCCACCTCCGTAAGTATCCGATCGGCGATCTCGGAGGCTACATCATAGGTATAACCGCCGGCACCATCTAAATCCACGAGAAGCTTTTTTGTGGTCATGTTACTTGCTTTCGGTAACGGCCTGAGCAACCTGACTCTCGGCCAACCGCTCCGCCTTGCTTTTCTTCTCCTCGGCCACTTCCCTCAGTGCGGCGCCGACGAAGGTGTTAAGGATGGCGCTGAACTCATCGAAGGTCAAGGAGACATCCGACTGCCCGTCCAGAGCGAATCCTTCCCGGACGATGCTGTCTTGCTTGTCCGGACCCCAGTAACGGAACTTGAGGAAGTTATACGAGCCCGGGAGCTGAAGGCTGAAGGTATTGTGATAGTCTTTGCTCCAGGTCTCCTTGACCTCGGCCGGTGCGAAGCGGGCCTGCAGGATCTTGAGGCGGGTTGCCTGTTGATCCTTCAACTCCTTCTCCTGCGTCTTATGCCGGAGGTTACCATCGACGACCTCTTTTAGCTTCTTGAGGAACGTCTCCGGCTTCGACGCACGATAGCACTTGCAGTCGATGTCCGTGCTAAAGCCCTTGTTGTCCTTCTCGATCAGCATGGACTGGTTGCCGTAGGTGACCTTGATGCCGAGGCCACGATACCGCTCCTTGGTATTCACGAACTCATCCTTGGTCATGCTGATCACGACACTGACGCCTTCGATCTTCACGGCCTGGAACGCGGGGAGCATCGTCTGAACCCACGAGGAGTCAAACGCCTTCGCCCGGGCAACCTTCGCCGCCATCTCATCTGCATCGAACCACTTGTTCACCAAGATGAGGTAGGCATTGAAAAGATCGGACCAGTCGATCAAGATTCCGAACGCCTCGGCATTCTTCACGAGGCCTTCGTCGCCCTTGATCACAACCTTCCTGGGGCGTTCATGCCCACTGATCAGAGTCTTGTCGCTTTGCTGGCTGAAGTCCGTCTCCCATCGGAGTCTGATCTCCTGCACCAGGTTAGCGACCTTGATGGAAACTCTGGCTTCGAACTCAGAGCCCCATTCGTCCTTCTGGCCAAATCGACCAGGCGACTTGGTGCGCTCGATCTCATTGACCGCCACTGCCTTGACTGTGCTAAGTTGCACTGTCTGCCCTTCGACTTTTTTCTCTTCGTTGATCATCTTTGCCTCCTTATGATCAATTTTCATTCTCATCTTTATTATATAGTAGAGGTTTCTGAGTGTCAAGCATTATTTTCGTTTTTTCGTAAAAACTTTCATTACGGCTTTATATGGGTAGACAGAGGCCCTTCTGATACTGTAGCAGGAGGCTCTACGCCCATTTGCGAGGCGGATGGATCAGGAGAGGCATGATGGGCTGGGAGGTCAGTATGCCCCCCTCTACGACCCAGTTCGCCTAGACAAGCCTTTCGCAGTCTGAAGTATTCCGGGACTTTCGGATTGTCAGGGTTTGCTTGTATAGCCTCATAACAATCCTGGGCGGTATACTTCAAAGCATCGGTGGTAGCGACCTTCACTTCACTATCTAACATCAAAGTATTCCATCATCGTTTGAAGGAGATGGTCATAGTCACCTGATCGGGCCTCATTCATCATCTGGTCAATTTTTTCCTGAGGCCAACCAGCCTGTCTGGCAACTCGTTGAGCCTTGCCCAGGATGGCGAAGGCGTTGCCGTCCTCACCGATTATTTTCAGGATCGGTTGAGTGATCATGGTTCCTCCTCGGGTTCATCAAACAAGGGGTCATCCTCATCTTCATCAAGTTCATAGAGCCGACACTCGAGACCGCAGTTATCCATGTCTTCGTCGGTCGCGTCCGGATGCTCACACTCCGACGTCCTCATGGAACAGGTACCTGGACCGAAAGGCATAGGCACCTGATCAACACAGACCTTTTCGAACTTGCAACTCATCTTTTCCCTTTGGTCTCGGCCGGCCCCTTCTTCTCAGGATGGGCCTTTTTGAACTCTGACTTCGGGACAAAGATGGCCTCACCAGAGGCCACTCGGGCACGCCCCTCTTGATCGCTAACCCGTAGGATCTTGACTTTCCTCTCTGCCGCACCGACCTGAGTCATGATAGTTTTCACTTTGTCTCCTTTATCTTTATACATTCGCCTAAGTCGAAGCAATACTCTGGAGTGGTAGGAACGACTGTTCCGTAATCAAGATCGACTCGCTTCACTTCTAGAAGCTTTGGTGATCCGTTACGTTCGGCGATGTATAGGTCGCCTGGCTTCAGATCACCTTCGTCTTTCTTGAATAGCATACCGCCCAACTCAACTACCTCACCACGACGGAGTTTGGTAAGTGTCGGATATTCTCTGATCATGGTTCAGGCTCCTCTACTGGTTCAGGAATGGACTCATAGTAGGCATCTTCCTGTGCCTTATCAAGCATGGCCTGATGGTGACGCCTCTCCTCACACCGTTCCTCTTCTCGTTCCTCACATCGGTGCTCCTCTTCGCGTCGTTCGTCCTCTCGACCCTCGAAGTAGGCTCGATCTCTCTCGTCGGAGGAGTAACGATCAAAGTCATAAGATACTAGTCGACTATAGAACTCATCCTGGTGGCCTTGCTCGTGAGCCTCGCGAGAGTTATAGGACCAATAACTGTGGTAGGACATTAGTTCGCTCCGATGGATTGAGCATAATCACTTTTTGGATTCCTTATCCTTGAACGACTTGTATCCCTGGGCCTTAGCAACCAAGTTCTGGTTTGGTCTGGCGATAACTCGGGCAGATAGCTCAAGACCGATGAACGCATAGCCGATATACTTCGACAGCATTTCGAGAGCCCGTTCGTCGGTCAGTTCAAAGCCATCTTCGACCCAGGTTTCCGAAACTCCCAACTTGACCACCCACGTATACTTTTTCCTGCCGTCCTTGCCTCTCGTGATTTTTGTCTCGTCCATGATCGTCTCCTTATGAAACTCGTATAAGATGGGTCGTACCGGAGAAGGCTACCCTCTCTCCCACGTTCATTTTATCAAAGACACCAGTATGATCCCAGAGGCGACTGGAACCCATTAATGTATTGATCGGACACTTGGGATCACAAGGAAGGAAAAACTTGTCTACGATGTCATAGGTGAAGTTATGGATCTGATGGAATCGTTTCATCTTTTCTCCAGGTCCTTTCGGCTGAGGGAGAAGACGATTGACATACCGTACCGGTAGTTGGGAGAATTCTTTGAGTAGACACGAACCTCTTCTACTCCGGACCAGCTATTGAATATCCAATACGCCTCCCCCTTCGCACCTGAGAGTGTGGAAAAGCAGAGATGAAACTTTCCCCGGGACTCTCCGAACTGCCTAACTGTGACTTTGTAACCGACTTCATAGATGGTCATCTTTGCCTCCTAGCTAAAAAGTCCCTTGATCATACCCTTCTGAAGGCAGTCCATCTTTGAGCATGTCTTGGGCTGGTAATTGGAACGGTGGGGATACGTCGTGCCGCAGATCGGGCAGACGGAAACGACCCACTCAATCTTCGGCTTGTCCACCACCAACTCCAGTTCCGAGACGAGGGCAGTGTCCACCTTCACCCCATTGGAACGAGGTTGGGAAAGGGCAACTATACAAAGGGGTTCGGGCAGGTCGTGATCATTAATGATCCGATAGACGGTGCCCGCCTCTCCACCGGGTAGGAGAACCTTATCTCCTATTCTGAGTTCGTTACTCATTGATATCTCCTCATGCTCATATTATATAAGATTGGTTTCAACGGTGTCAAGGATGGTGGTATCTTCAGGAAGCCAGTAGGAACTCCGATACCCAGGCCGGTTAGTAGGAATGTCAACTCGGTAATAAAGTACACCGGCCAGATCGGTGACCGCCTTTATGATCCCAGTTCCATGCTTGTTGACTTCATAGTTCGACTTGGTAAAGTATCTGGGGGCAAGATGAAACGCTCTCTTTCCGATGTTTGCTAAAAGTTCCGACTTATTGATCATCTTCATTCTCCCTGATAGGGTTGCTCATGCTTGAGTCCCTCAAAGGTTAGGTGGGTGATTGAAGTCTCCTTCCATCCGTGCCACTCCTTATGCTCTCTAACTGTGGCCTTTTTGATCATCACGATCTCACCGATCTCAACCTTTTTATAATTGGTCTGGTAACCTTCTTTGCTATAGACCTTGGTTTCGTGATTGAGGACCGATCCGGTGAACCATGTGAAAACGAAGTTGTCCTTTTTGAACTTATAAAGGCGGGAGAGGCCCCACTGAGTGTCGAAGGGCCCATACTCCCCAACTAGGATGGCTTCGCCTATCAGGAGTCGTGTGCCCACCTCCCCGAAGTGTTTTGACTTCTCCGCCTCAACCATCTTTGCCGACTGCTCAGCCGCCTTGCCCATGCGATAATTATAGGCGGCGACCATGGAGCACGCAAACCCAAACCGCCGAGGAGTGGTAACGCCTGCCTTCGCAATGATGCTAAGATTGTAAATGTAATCGTCCTTGTCTATCTCTTCCTGAGGAAGGGAGGAGGCCCATTCAATAATTCTATCCGCCTCCACCAGCATTTCTGAAGTGAAGTTTAATGTCTCATCATGCCCTGAGGGGTCAGTAGCGAAGTACTCTCCCACTCTTGAGGCAGTAGCCTGACCCAATCCCGTATCTGCCTTTGATCGGGACAACCATCCGTAGGTCGCAATGGCCGCGATGGTGTGAGCCAGGACCTGCTTGAGTTCGAAGTATTCCTCTTCATAGTGTCCACTGCCCCAACCATATTCCTCAGCATCGTCCGCCATGCGGAAGACCGCTAGGAAGTATTCCGCATATTGGGCGGCGTGCTCAGGATTCTCATGCCCCAAGAAATCCCGAAGGCACTGACGACCGACTTGCTTGTGCACGCCTTCATCATTCCGAACGATGAAGGTATCTCGGCGCCAGAGGTGCTTCCGGCAGTGATCGCAAGTGTAACGATCGGCGTCCCGATATTCAATCGGAATCTCATATCCAGGAAGTGTCTTGACGCAGGTACCGATCTTTTCATCATGCTCGAGTTTTGCGATGAAGGTCCAACCAGCAATCTTGGGCGAGTCGCCCCAGACCCGAATCGTGCGCCACTTGATCAGACGCTTGTCTTCCTTGATCTCATCAACGCCGCCCTGATCATAGTCGCCCTTAATAATGATGGAAGGGGCTTGCTTGATCGTCTCCTTAACGATCTCATAGCCGACCTCTCCGCAGTTCAACTTTTTAGAGCGCTTCAGGATCTTGAGGAATCGTTCCTCAAAGAGGCGCCAATTACAATCCGGGATCTCGAAGATTCGTTCCTCTTTGATCGGCTGGTCGTTCATCACTTAATCCCCTTGGCTCCGTGCTTCTCAACCAGGTCATTATAGCGCATGAGCCACCGGGCAGATATCTGATAGTACCTCTCTGCCTTCGCCTTCAGGCCCTTCTCACTGGCCTCGTTGGCCCTGCACAACCATTGGGCGGAGAACTGATAGGCGCGTTCGGCCTTGGCATCAATGAGGGGGGAGGAAGCTGGTGCCAATTGTTCATCGGCAGAGGCGGAATTCTCCGCCCCGGGTACCAGCCCCTCACGACCCCTGCTCTCAGGACCAATCAATCCAGTTGGGCGCGAGGATTCGAGCGCCGACTGATCCTGAGAGGAGGAGCCATGATTGACTCTTACTTCCCGCTCCTCAACGACGACCACTGGGTCACCATCGGCTCGGCGGGTCTGAAGGCGAACGACCAGGAGTGCAGGACCAAAGGCGCTGGTTTTGAAAACGCGCTCAACTACTGCTAGTTCGTTGGTTTCAATGATGACCACATGGTCGCCATGATTGATCTTGTTGATCAAGTTATCTCCGATAGTCCGCGATGGATCGTAAGTCACGAAATTATCCATGGTCAGACTCCCTTCGCAAGCGCAAACGATTCGGCGAAGAACTCCTCAACGTTCTTCTCACTATACTTCGTGGGGAAGGAAACCAACCCCTTCTTGGCCTGATCAAAAAGTTCCTCAACGTCCTTACGTTCACTCTGCGTCAACCGAAGGAACCAAACTGCATGACCAATCTCATGAAGGATGTTATACTCGGTCACCACCACACCAGGAGTTGCACGAAGGAGGATCCGACCACCATCACTCTCACACATCCCCAAAGCACTCTTCGGCCGATATCCGGAGAGTTCAGTTGCCCACTCATCTTCTGAAGTAATGATCCGAATTTCCCAGATGCACCGCCGATCCCACCCACTCAATTTATTGATACTTTGCCGGATGGTTTGTTCCGAAACTGAATCGGCTCCAATGATCAAAGGATGCTTTGCAAATCCAAAAAGGAAAAGGCTTAGGCTCAGGACCTGAAGGATTTCTTTTACCATCTTTGCCTTTCTCATTTTCATCCTCACTATTATTATATATGATGGTTTTCTAAGTGTCAAGCATTACTTTCCTAAAATGGGTACTATAAACTATTGATAAGAAAGAGAATAGAAAATATTTTCAATTTCCTTTGATCATGTCCCCAGAGTCCCCTAAAAAATAGGTAGTTCAGGGGAGTTACCCATGGGCTCAGGATACCGTACCTTTGGTCGCCTGATCACCTCTCGCCTCAGATTTTCTCGGATAACATCAAGGAACCCATCGAGTTCGGACTTGACCTTTCGTAGTGAATGAATAGCCTCCTCATAGACAGTGCCGATGCCCACAAACTTACCATAGGAGGGACCGAACTTTGTAGTTAAATCCTGGTTCCTTTTTCGGCACTCCTCAAGTACGGCATTGATAAACTTGACCTGACTAAGTGCGCTTCGTTCCGCCTCTTCGATTGAGCAATTCATATTAGTTCCCTCCGAATAGTTTTAACTTCAACAACGCCGAAACAAGAAATAGAAGTATGGCTGATGCGAACCCACCCACTGCTCCATACATACCATTCTTGACCTTCTGTACTGCTTTTTGGATAGCAATTTCTTGTTGTATATCTTCAACCGCTTGCTTTACTTCACAAATACATTCGTGATTGCTTTTTAGTGAACCAATAATAGCGGTAATGTTTTCATTCGCTACCCTTAGTGCTTCCTCAGCTCGTCCTTTAAATTCAGCGACTTCCCGCAGGTAACGTTCAAATTCTTCTGGTGCCATGTTTAACTCTCCTTTTTCTACATCCAAGAAAGGTTCCAGCCCCAGTTCCCAACGCATACGCGAGGAAGAGGGAATCTGATCCGAATGTAAGATTGAATACTTTCATAGTTCCATACGTAATGACCATGGCCAAGATAGAGGCCAACCAGACCGAGTGACGTGATAGGGCTAGATAGTACTTTGCGATCAAAAAGTCCTGAACGACTCCGATCAAGAAGTACAGGCCAAGGATCATCTGACCCTCCTTCAACATTTGTTTTCTGTATCATTAAGTTAATCCTGCAAACTCCAGAACCAATTGGTTGCTATCTGAAGATCGTCGAAATCAAGATTGATACGGGCCGCCGTACCTGCGGTATTACAATAAAAGGACACCTGATTCCAGTTTTCAGAGTTCGCGCGGCACGCCTTCGGTGCTCCCATCTGAACTCCGTCAATGAAGACGAGTGCGGAAGGCGTTGAATATCCGCAGATGAAAATGTCGACTTCGTACCACTGATTATTGACGACGGGATTCACTAACGAGGTAATAGATGACCCATTCCAATAGGCTAGGCTCCCTCCGCTTACAGTATTAAAATAAACCTGATAGCAATCGGCGTTCGCCGCCCCTCCGATCTGAACCCCCTTTGTTCCCACAGTTTTATCTGACGTTCTAATTTTACAATGGAAACGAGTCCCCCAACATAAGCCCCAGGGCCACGTCGCCCCGGTTATTATGTAGCATCGTGACGTCCCTTCTATCACGGTATCGCCGTCAAGTTGTCCCATCTTATCCGCGCCCGCATTAACAACAACCTTCGCCGTGGTGTCCCCAATCAGAGTTACTGCCCATGCGCCAAAGTTAGTATATGATCCTTGCGCATTAATATTGGCAGTATTGAGTCCATCGAAGGGTTCATTGAGAAGAGTATATATTCCCGGCTTTAGCCATGTTCCTAATCCACTCAAGAAACTCTTAGCATCTCCGTCTCGCTTCGGAGCAAGGCCATGGAGTGTCGGCGAAACATCAAGGTCTGTGTTATCGTCCGGAGCGGCTAAATCGTCCAGCTTGATCGCATCAGCACCCCCACCACTTTCGTGTTGTGCCTTATGTAACGCGTCGGCAAACGCTGAGGCATGCTCTCCATCAACCTTGTCTGAATCACCTACCTGAGAGATAATGTCTCCACCGCCATGCTGATGGGAGACAGGAGCAAAGTCAGCGGCATGGTCTCCATCGACCGTATCAGCATCCCCCGCCTCAGTGGCATAGTCAGACGCATCCACCACACCATCGTCGTTGGTATCGTAGATGGCCTTCATCATGTCGCCTGCACCAGCGGCGGCAAACTCAAGACCATCTACAGTTGCCTTCACCACGACAACCTTTCCACCTTCTCCAGCATAACTATTTGGAACATCCGTTAAGTCCGTAAAGACGGACGCCCCACTTACTATTGCTTTTATTCTTTTGAGATAGTTCTGTAGAATGCGGTCTAGTTCCGCCTCAGTAATGAACCGTTCTCTGCTTCCAGGCATTGTTATCTCTCGCTAGGTTGATCTTCACACGTACCAGGTTTTTTATATTTCTTTCCCCAAAGCTCCCCCGTTCGTGCAAGGGCAGTGAGGGAAATCTCAGCCCACATCCTTTGAAACTTACAATGGTTGGTGAGAATCATCTTACGATCACCCGTGCATTGAAAGTTCATCGCATTACACCCACCTCGGCATCTCCATTTAGCCACACAATCGTCACACTTGAACCCCGAGGTAGGATCAGGATACATATACTCCCGCTTGAGATCCTGAACCTCAGCCAGTTTATGCTCATCAAACCCTTTCCAAATGTCACCGATCGCCAGTGATGGATCCGAGAACGAGGCATACCGTTGGCAAGCAAACAACTTCCCTTCGGAATCAACGCCCACCACACCACGTGCAATTCCGCAAACGTGGCCGGTTTGTTCTTGTGATCCAAGGAACCCAAGACCATCCTCAATGAACTTCATCCAGACTGGTAGTCCCGCCCGCCTTCGTTCAACGTAAATCTCGGCAAGACTCTCGTACATTTGGCGGGCCGACAAAAGGCTCTCTTCTGTCCAATCCGCCTCGTACGCTACTTCAGTAGCTACAATATACAACCCCTTGCTATGGAACCAGCGAAGATCAGCCAACCAGTCTGCTACCGTATCAGGGGTAATGGTCGGACGTATTTCCGGAGTTGGGTAATACTCCAAGATCAAATCCAATGGAATAAGATGATGGGAGTTTCCCCCACCAACTGTCTTCCTATGATGATCATGAGTCTCTGGTCGTCCGTCAATACTGAAGAGAGGAATCATCTCCCACTTCTTCATGAACTCCAAACGCTCCCGATTGAGAAGAGTTGCGTTGGTGGTCATACCCCAACGAACCTTTCGTCCATACAACTTATTGTAATAGTCAGAGAACTCCTCTACAAATTGAGTGAGGCTATTCCACTCAACCGTTGGCTCTCCTCCGAAGAATTGAATACTGATGTCATGAGCGCCCAACCGTTTGTCTTCCTCCTCGGTGAGAAAGACTTTCAGCCGATCAAGCATTTCCTTAGTTGCGGAGATCGGTTTCTTCGTTGCGTAACAATAGGTACAACGAAGGTTACATTCGTTCGTTAGAAAAACGAAATAGTTTGCTTCGTTCTGCCCACTAGTACCTTTGTCTTTTTGATCAGCATAGCACTTTTGGCAGTGGTAACAATCGGCACAGTCAATGGAATCATCCTTCACGAACCACTCCTCAGGAATCTTCCCATCGGCTTGAGCCTGAAGAAACATTTCTGCGTTCACATGTTTTGCTACCCCTTTCTCGCAATGGTAACAGTTAAGACATGCTTTATCATTCATAGTTTACTCCTATTGGTACGTAACACATAACTGACAATTATTACAAATCTGACAAGTGGGACACTCCCCTGAATAACACGCCGACTGGCATGTATTACAAATCTGACACGTCGAACACTGAGCCGTATAACAACTTTGACACGAATCGCATAACTGACAAGTGGGACACTGCCCTGTATAGCAGGCGGCTTGACAGGTATTACAAAGTTCACAAGTACCACACTGTCCTATATAGCAGGCGGCTTGACATGCCACACAAACCTGACAACTTCCGCATACGGCGGCAAAACATGCCTGACAGGCATCACAACTCTGACATGTTGGGCAAGCCATTATGGTAAAATTCCTCCGTAGCATTTTTGACAGCTATCACATTTTTGACAGCTATCACAATGCATACAAGTAGTACACTCACCAGTGACACACTGTTGACAAGTTACACAAATTCCACACTGACCACCTTGACAAGCATCACATGACTGACATGTGTTACAAATCTGACAAGTGGTACATTGTCCCGAGACACACGCCTGGCAGTAATAGCAGGTTTGACAAGTCGCACATTGACCAGAGACACAAAGTTGGCAGGCATAACAACTTGTACAAGCACCAGACTGCACCGTATTACAAACTTGGCAGTGATAACACACCTCACAAAACCCACCGCCCGACGATTGTAAATCTTCCCAAGCAATGACTCCAACCTTTCCTGACTGCATGGACTTTTTAAGGTCTAGCAATCTGTACGGTTCGGAAGCCAGAACGGAGTAAACTGTCCCATCGGAAAGCAATCGTGTCTTTGTGATGATCACCTTACTCCCGGGGAAAGAAGAAAACATTTTAGAGGGAAGTATACCAGTAACCTTTTTCAAAGGATCTTGTAAAACGCCGACGTAATAAGCCCCCAACTCTCCGGCATCTGCCTGGAGGCGGAGTGAAGTTGTTAAAGGAAGAGTTAACTTATTCTTATGCTTCCAATCAGTTTTTTCCGAAACGATCTCAATACTAGAGTAATGATTCTCACTGGGTAAGAAACCATAATTAATCTGAATGGTTTTGTAAACACCCTCGGTATCAAACTCCAAACCGAAGTCCTCAATATCCTCATCTACCACCACTGGAGTATCACTATCCGTTCCTTCGTAATATCGGAACGCGCCTAGTTGTCCATTAAGTAGAGGGGATAGATGGAACAGTGCAGACACCTGTAGAGTACGAACGCTTTCGAGAGCAGGAAGAGAGGTATCTAGATAGAGTTGATGCTTTTGTGAACGGCCATTTTTTAGATCAAGAAACGACTTCAGATCAACATCCTCCACCGCTACTCCAGCATAGGTGGTCAATAAATCATATAAGATATCGGCAACGTTCTCGGAATAGGCACCATCAAGAATACCGCACTTCCTGCCCTTGACATGGGCAGTAACAAAAGCTAGTCCAGGATTGGCAACTAGAGTGAACTCCCCATTGGGAAGGTCAACTGAGTAGTCAGCCGGAGTGGCCAGCAATTGACCATTTTTCCAAACGTCAACGATTGCCTCTAGTGCATGGCAGGCTAACTTGAACCGATAGGTTGTGGCATCAACCAGGGTTGCCACCACTTCCTCAAACTCACCATAGATGATCGGAATGGACGAGCCCTCAGCACCATCCTCAAGATTGGGATAGGTAGTTACTTCATAGGTCGTGAGGGGAACGTTCTTATAGGTAAACGCCTTATGATCAATCACATCAACGGAGACAATGACATCACTCGCTTTCGGATATCTTGCCAAACCATGGAAGACATCCTCGTATTGATCATAAGTGAAGTCCTTGGCACCGAATCGAATTACCACATCCTTGAGATTCCAGTAGTAACTTTGCATCTGTCCATACCACCAACCATCATTCAAGAACTGCAGTGAACCAAACTCCATTGTCATCGCGCTCTCATGGAAGGGTGAAACCGACTGGTGGAGTTCGGGCATTCCTGCTGTAGTGATATAAGGAAGATACGGGTTTGCCTCTCGTTCAATAATCAAACTTGCTTTATCGAAGTACAGGGACTCGGATGCTGAGGCGTCACTAACAAAGTCAATGATATAGTCACTATATGAAGCATGGGCAGTAAAGGATAGTTCATATTCCGTCCACTCATCCTGGTGTACCATAGCAATCGTTGACACTCCCGCATCCCAGGTACCATCCGATTGCAGATAAACATTTCCGCCTGCATCCTTAATCTGAACTGCGGATGTTGCCGCTCCAGTTTGTTTAAACCGGAACTTAATCTTGCAAACGGTTCCAGGGACCAAACGAATATGTTGGTGGACATCAACTACTGAGTTGCCCGCATCAACGTCTAGCCTCAAGCAGAACGCACCATCGTAGGCTTCTGTCTGCTCCCTATTGACTGTTGAGGTTCCTGTCTCTGTCTTTGTCCATTCTACTGGTACGGTTGCTGAAGTCCACTGCTCAAACCCTCCGTCTTTCAATGCTTGGGTAATACGAGGAAGGACTATCTCACTATCACCATACTGAGTGTTGGAGAAGTATCTCCAGAAAAAGGCTAGGATCACGTAGTCATACAATGGAGGGGCTGTTTGAGTTCCGGGGTCGTCAGTGTCAGTCGTATGCAGATAAAGTTTTTGATTAGCCAAGTCATAATAAAAATACTCGGCGTTGTCGTCTGCCTCTTGAAGGGAGTAGGCTTCCGTATATTCAACTCCATCTTGAGTTACTCGAGAGACAACACCATATGAATAGGCGGCCCACCAGAGGTTTGTGTAGACACCGTCCGGTGTCCATGTCAAAGACTCAACTTCGTGGCACGGTTCAATCTCAGCGAGAAAGACCTTCCATGAATCGGTCTTGGCAATCAGTTGCTCGAAGTTCACTATCTTAACTCCTCAATCGAACAGGAAGCATTGAAGTATACCTCTCCGAAGACATGCTCAATGGTGGGTTTGGATGAAAACCGGACATACCAGGTCGTGGTGGAAGGGAGATCCCGGTCTCGAGTGAAAAAGAATTCTCGTCCGATACCACGATCTAGAAACATCGCATCAAAGTTGTCAGCATCGACCGCGGGCAGATTTTCGAACTTCATGTCCATAGTGCGGTAGCGAGTTTTCTGATTGGTAACGATCTGCCCACCAGAGGAAAACATCACGTCCGACGGATCCTCGGTCGACTTTTTATAATCAATGGACATATTAATTGACGGACTGAGGTAGGGACCAAGGAAGATCCGTCCGATCTCCAAGTAGGCCGCTACCGGTGCGATATCAACGATCAGCACCCGCCAGTATTGATAGGGAGTTTGTGGTGCCGACCAAAAGTAAGCCATGAGTTCGGCAACTGGAACGATAACATCAATGGACAGGCTCCCGAAAGCAGGATCATCATCGGCTTGAATGCTAACCACCGCCGAAGGTGAGAAGTTATGCTTTTTTATAGCGAAGGCTTGTATCGCTGGAGGAGAGGTGCCAAAGTCGGCTACAATGGACTCCGTCAACGTACCGGTGTTGTCAATACTTCTCCAGGTTCTAGTGTGCCACCGATGCTGGGTATTGATCGCTGGGAAGAGGGGGTTCTCCGTACTAGGAGTCAGCGTGGCGAGATCCCACTTGTTACTATACATAAATGTGCAGTTGGTCATTATCCTCTCCCTCTAACCGCCCGAGGCCGTACCAAGATTCGTTCATCAGCACTGGCCTTTTGAACCCACTCAATCACTAACGACTGAAGATGCTTGAAAGGAATGATCACCGGTTCAAAGGTCACATTCTTTTCAATCACGGTAACTTGGGATCCATCACTCTCTACCTTGCCCGGTCTTCCGATCCTCACCGCCTCGGTCACTCCAGGTTCAACATAGAATGTTCTTGGTCCTGTCACCGTACCCTCAAACCCATGCTGAGCATAGGTCTCTCTACCCCTTCGATCCTCATGAGACTCTTCACCAAGTTTGATGAGGCGATCAGCACGACCAATAAGATCACTAAACCCTTCCTCAAGTATTACATTAATATCCTTGCCTCTATCTTTCCAAGTACCGGCCAACTTTGCTTGTGCAATTAACATCTCCGTTCCGGCATCAAGTTTTAGTCCATATTGTTCAGCATAATAAGCTAGATCAGATAGGGTCGGAGAGACCATCGCCATTGCTTGTTTAGGATCTAATCCGGCCGAGATCAGTTTGTCATAATATCCGGTAGCCTGTGTAGAAAGATCAGCCAGAGATTCGGCGGTCAGGAAGCCAGTATCACCAAGTGCCTTAAGTAGTTGTCTTGTTCCTTCAAGCCCCTCAAACAATCCCTCATTCGCTTTTTGTATATCAACCAATTTGAAAAGATCCTCAATGGCGGCTCCACCAGTAAGACCTAACTCAGTATATTTGTCACGAAGTGCAACCAGTGAGTCCCCCATCAGAGCAAAGGTTTCAGACATACTTTTACCTTGCTGAATAAACGAACTAAACATCGCCACAGTCAGGCGCCCAACTCTCTCCAACTCTGGAGCAAGTCCAGAAGCCAGAGAAGTTTTCAGATCGTCATACTTTTTCCGCAACTCTTCCAACTGGGCCTTTTTCTGGAGGTACTCACGCTGGGCGGCCCGCTCAGAGATCTTAGACATGGACAACTTATCAACTTCTTCGCCCAAAGTCTTTATCTCATCACGATAGGTGATCAACTGCTTATAACCTGAACCGCCGACCGACTCAACCATAGACTTCAGTCCACCAGCACCTTTCTCAAGGGCTCCAAAGACATAGTCATCCACTTCAGCAATACTTACTCCGATCTTCCTGAGATACTGCATGAAAGAGACCAATGCCTTAGATCCCTCCTTATCAAACTTTTGTGCCCAGGTGATCAAGGCGTTGAAAGCTGAACCTATTGCATCCATCCCCTTCTGTACATCAACTGTTCCGCTTGCCATATCCCGGAGTGCCTGAGTCATCTTCGTAACATAACCCTGAAGGTTCTTCATTGAGATTCCGGCGTCGTTCATCACATCAGTCAATGTCATGATCGTAGCGGTTTGTTTGTTATACTGCTTGGTTAGATCAATAATCTTTTTCGCTGTGGCCTCAGTAATGTCTCCCAAACTCTTATACGACTTGGTCACGGAGTCAACTTGCTTCTTCAGTTCCTCGGCGGCCTTTTGTTCGGCAGTTTTCTTTTTCTTGAACAACCCACCAAAGAGTCCACCAACAAGCGATCCGATCACATTACCAACACCAGGGAGGATGGAACCGAGAGCACCACCTAACGCGGCTCCGATGCCTCCGTAAGTATTCGCTCCACCTCCACCAATCAATCCACCCAAGGCGGCGCCCAACGCACCGGCCAGTTCACCACTCAATTCCTTAAAGGCTTTCTTCAAATTCTTGAAGTCCATCTTTCCTTTACCACCCATCTCATTAAACTGTCTGGTCAAACTGGAAGCTATCTGTCCGGCAACAGAGGCGGCCGCTGTCACTAGTGGTTTCAACTTTTCGCCAGCAGTGTCACCAAAGACCTGCAAGGCAGTGCCTAAAGCTGAGAAACCTTTGATCATATCACTACTCATTCCCTTTGCGGCTTCTGCGGCCTTGTCAATGATCTTCTGATACTCCTTAGGAACCGTCAAACCCAACTGATGATAAAGATCGGCGATCATGGTCACCGCCGTAACTTCATCCTGGTGAGTGATGTCGGCAGTTGCCTTTAGTGAACGATAGGCTTCCTCAACTTCAACGAGTTTGTATTTATACTGAGTTGCCCTTTGTATTCCAAGTAGAGCGGCCTTCTCGTCCATAAATCCTGAAAAGTATCGAGGAGGAGGAGTGGGATACTGAACCGCAGGACCCATCATCTGTTCCTCAGTCATAAGTCCTGGGGCCTCAAGATTCCATTTCTTTGGCGAAGGAAGCGGAGTTTCGGCCACCTTGGTCATATTGTTTAGCGTGGCAGTAAGAGTAGGATCTAATTTCTTCAACGCCTCATTGATCGCATCAATTCCTGCTTGATAGTTTGCCCAAGTGATGTTGCCGGCTTCCATTTCCTTTTTCAGATCCCAGAAGTCCTTTGTAATCTTGATGACTTCGACGGAGACTTCCGTCTTGGTCAGTATGCCGAGATTCAGGAGAGCTTGACTATTCTTTCCTAATACAGCGCCCAGTTCCCTTAGTTCTTTCTTCATACGATCGTAGTCAATCTTGGTCATCTGGTCGCCGAAGTCCGCAAGACCCTGCTTTAGTGTGTCATAACGATCCTGAACTTCTGTCTTCAGAGTGTAACCATAACCCTTCAGCATCTCACGCAAACCAGCTAGGCGATTGGTTTCGGCTTCTGCCGCAGTTGCCGCCGCCTGGGAAGACTCACTTAAGGCCTTCTTCTCCTCCACCTTTGCCTTGATCAATTTCTCAGTCCCGTTGTTAACTGCCTCTAGTGCCGCACTATAGGAACCGTACTTGATCTTTAGTTGAATAGCACTCTCACCAGTATCCCGGAGTGCGGCTTTTAGATCAGTCATGGCTTTTAGTTGCTTCGTATTCTCGGCTCCGGCTCCCCAGTCACCGATCTCGAGAATCTTTTTCTTCAGACCGGTCACATCACTAAGCCATTCACCAATCTTCCAACCTGCGGCGAAGGCGGCTAACGCGGCGACTGCTGTGCCCAAGGCGGCAGTGATGCCACTCATCGCTCCGGCAAGGCGGGGCATGGTAGTGAGTCCAGTTTCTATCCCGGCCATCAATAGTCTTCCGAAAGAGACCGCCTTGGAGGCAACAGTAAAGGCCAACCAGACCTTAAACAACAGAACCAACTCATCCTTGAACTTGACTATGAACTTGATCGCATCACCAATTGCCTTACCGATGCTAAGTCCAGTGGTAATTACACTCTGAGTCAATGCGTCAATTCGCTTCTTCATCTCCTCAGCAGACCCAGCACCCTTGGTAATTGAACCAGTGAATCCTTCCCAGATTGCCACTTTCAATTTATTGAATAACTCACCAGCCATTTTCAACCAGAAGTTGACTGTCTTCATGCGCTCAAGGAAGACTCGTTGAGCATCATTACCACCATTGAAGGCTGTACTGAGATCACCAATGTTACTAGTCAGTTCCTTAGAGGCGGTGGAGGCAAGGTTGATCACGCCAACCAGAGTACGCCCACCTTGAAACAAATTGTCAAGGATCGCCGAGTTGCCCTGAGTAACCCGACCGAGTTCGGATAGCCACTTGCTGAACCCCTGGGCCTTGACTCCGGCAACTCCCCACTCGAGTCCAAGTTTCCTGGCTTCAGCGGTTGCTCCGGCCGATGGTTTCATTATCCCTTGAAGTAGCATCCTCAATTGCATCATGGCTGTCTGAGAGTCAACTCCTGTGTGAGTCAAGGTAAGGAAGGTCGCCACGAGTTCATCCAAACCAACACCGGCTTGATAAGCGGTTGAACTCAACTTGAGGATCGTCTTGGTGATCTCCTCAAACGAGACATTTTCCAACTGCGTGGCCTTAGTCATGACATCACTAACCTGGGACGCCTGAGATGTTTCCAAATGGAAACCTTTGATCACACTGGTTAAGGCCTCCATGGCGATCTCATTTGTGGTATAGGCAGAAGTAGCAAGTATAGCCGCCTGCTCAACCATCTTGAAGTGCTCAGCAATAGGTATCTCAGCAAACTCTCGAAGGGACATTCCCAAGGTCCTGGCATTCTCAGCTGAAGAACCTAAAGCAGGGGACATACGAAGTAGAGACATCTTGACTTTCTCAGACTCCTCGGCAGTTCCCTTCAACATGATCGAAACTTTTGAAAAGGAAGTGTCAAACTCGCGTCCCTTAGTAACGACATCTTTAAGGTTGGTGGTGAGTGCCCTAAGGACACTTGACATACCGGTCCACAATCCAAGACCGGCGGCCATCTGAAGCATGCCGGACTTGAAGGAGCCTTTTAGCTTATCCATACCTCCGGCGGCGGCGGTCGCATCCGTCTTAAGTTTGGTAAATCCCTGACCGGCCTTGCCTGCCTCGGTTCCAGCCTTCGCCAGAATGGTGCTGACATCACCGATCGTTTTCTTGATCTTGTAAGAGCCCTTATCGTCGAACTCCAGAACGACCAAGATATCCTTTTTGGCGGCCACTGTCTACCTCAACTGCGGGCGTGCACTTGATCAGCCCACCTCTTTCTAGAGGAGGCGGTTGCCCGATGCTCTACTTCTTCACGTTCTCTCTCCGGTTGCGGAGCAGTTCCTCTTGAAAGTGGACGAGACGAAGATAGTAGTCATCCCAGTACCGTTTCGGTATATCCAAGAGTTCAAACATCTTCATCACATCATCCACACCAATTACCAGGTTGCCAGACCATCCATCATAATTCTTTGGTAGACTATCCCAAAGTTCAAGGATGATCTCATTGTCGGCGTTCGGTTGCGCGAGAGTAATCTCACAAGTGGTGCAATCACCAAGTCCTTCAATGTGGACTTGTGCGCCGGCCAGAAATGAACTAGCATCCCGCAATTGCCTGCAGGTCTTACAATCTTTTTTAGTTTTCGCATCTCTGGCCAGCCACTCCGCAACTACGCCAAGTTTTTTAGTTCGTCCGCTTTTCGTTCGGCAACCTTGGCAAAGTTGGTTACGTTAGTTGCCACATTGATCACCCACGCCTGGAGTTCCAGAGACGCATCCATGATCGTAAAGGCCAACTCTTCGTCGAACGTAACTTCCTGCTCAGGATCACCCACGATCTCCCCACGCCCAGCCAGGATAGTCTTGAGCCCATTGATCGTAAGGCCTCGCCATCCCTTGAGTAACTCTCGGGCGGCGGCACGATTGAACTTCTCATCGTTGAGGCGATCTTCCTGCTGTCTGGTCTGAACATTGTAAAAACTTTCCTTTGCCTCTTCGGTGATCATCTTCAAGAGTTGCTTTGACGCATAGGAAATCCTGAGGAACACGTTGGGGACATAAGGGTACTGAAACTCAACTACCTTCTCTGCCTTACCGGCTTTCTGGATAGCTGAGATCAGCTCCTGAACCGTTGCTCTTTTTTCATCTGACATGATCAAACTCCTTTGTAAAATTGATAGGAGAGGAGAGGTCCGTCGGAAAGCGCACAGACCCCTCCCATCCTTTTTCTCCTTACTTAAACGTCACCTTCATCTCGTCATTCAAAGTGGCCGAGGCGACCGCCTTGAACCCGATCTCCTGCTGGAACTCTTCCGTCCCAGTGATCTTCGGGGCTTTGTACTCGGCGTACGGAATGCTGATCTCCATGATCTTGCCAGCAACATTGCCGACAGGGATAATCAAGGCGTCCGTGATCCGATAGTCGGACCGATAGAAATAGCTAGGTCCCTGCTTGAGGAAGAAAACTGTGAGAGTTCCTTCCGCAAGTCTCTTCCCAGGCCGACCGAAACGCTCGGCCGTCCAGGCATCGTTCTTCTCATTGTCATAGTACTTGATGTTGTTGGTCAACGTCAAGACAGCCTGCGTCACGATGGCATTCTGCCCCGTGATTGTGACGATGCCCAGTTTACCATGCTCCGGGACACCCACCTCAGCAGTCGAGACGGGCCAGAACGGATAGATGGTAGGATTGACACCCTGGTTGGTGACCAGCGAGGGGCTGATCGTAATGGTGTCGTTTGTGTAGTTGACTCCGGTCAACAGATATCCAGCCTGGGTATTGTGATCAGTGCCTACCGTCACATACATACCAACGACGTATCTCTGGGCTCCCTTTGAAGGAAGTTGGATAGTCGTCTTACCAATTCCGCAGGTATCCGAGGCAGGCGTCTCGCCAGCCCACAGGCGTTCCATAAACTTGCCCGACCACCGGATCGAAGCAATGGCATCGCCTGCAATCGTGAACTCCGCACTCTCGATCGTCGCACCACGCATGGCAAAGACGGTGTGTCCCTTCTTGCACCAGAAGGAAAGTGAGTCCAACTGATCCTGCAAAGTGTACTCAACCTTGACTCCCGGATCGGGTGTTTCAAGGCCCATAAGGCACCGAAACAACTTGGCGTGCTCAGGAGCAGTACCCAATACACCAGAAGGCTTCACGTAGGTAGTGAAGCTAAAGTCTCCGGTAAGAAGTCTCGCCCGGATGGAAGGAAGCTGTGATGCCGAGGCTCGGATCTGCATATCTTCCAAGAGTTCTCGCTCCTGGCCAAAGTCAACCGGACCAACTGTGTAGATCCGATCGGCGGTAGTGGGTTTCTTGAGCGTTCCGCAACTAGTCTCAAGGATGGCATAGGCCTCTTCCTGATTCGCATAAGCTAAATCACTTGCACAATTCATAGTCTATCTCCTTAGTTAATCATCTCGGAGGTTCTTGCCTCAAAGATTTCTGTCTTACGCATTTTTCAAATCCAGATAATACTTAAGACGTAACGATATATCAAAGTGAAAGAGCGGCATTTCGCCCTCCACCTTAGTAACATTGATCACCCAACAACCGGTAGCGGTTTCATTGAGGCGAAAGTTTGCTCCGATCTTATTCCGAATTGCCTGCACCAGAGCCTCATAGGTTGAAGTCGGGGTCTCACCCCAAGTGATGAACCAAACCCTGGCCTTCATATCGAGGAAGGCGATCTGCATCATGGAAGTCATCTCCTCATCAGGCGCCTCCTCTGGTTCCTGAAGTTCAAGCAAAGGAAGTCCAGCAGAGGCATACTTCGTTATGTCAATATCCCTGTAGGTTCGAACCACTGTGGCAATCCCAGAGGTGGTAGCAAGGATGGACGCAAGGTTGCTTAAAACACTTCGCCTATTCAAAGACATTGTCTTCTCCTTACGTTGCCGAAAAGTAAATAACTTCAATAATGATGACAAAGACCCCAACCGGATGTCTAGCTCCCGAGTCCGTAGTGATTCTAGAGCAAGTGGCCGAGTATGCCTGGTTGCCGATGGAAGGATCCGCATCAATCTTTGCGATGATCGCCTGGGCAAAAGTATTCATCTTTGTCCAGAGATTCTCGGCCGCTTCCGCCCTCGTCCACACAACCACACCAATCTGGACTTTATTCTTAAAGACGTTGGAAAGGATCTTTTCCTTTTCCTCAACGACATCGTTCACAAAAGCTCCAGGCATTTTCTCAGGTCCGATCCCAGTATCGTATGCCCTTTGATAGTCGACAAAAACCACTCCGGCAATTCCCGGCTTGATCAAGGCGGCGATGTTGGCAATAATTGTTGCCTTGACTCCGAATCCATAATAGTTTGCCATTACTTCCTCCCCTCGCCCATGAGTTTGTCAATCTGAACAAAGGTCTGCTGAATGTAAGAGTCAAGTTTGCTCTGAAGATCGGCCTTCGTCTTGGTCGCCATCCAATAGGCGGGAGTACCTGGGTGCATGACTGTCTTCTTTGTATACACTTCATCCCCCTCATACGTAGTGAAGTGCAGGAACCCAAACTTGCCCACCGGTATCCTGTGGGGTCTGGTGCCCTCTTCAAACCAAACTAGCACATCCTTATTCTTATAGGTGTTACGAATGATGAACGAGGTCACTGTCGCCCGTACTGAATAGTCCAGGCCCCACATGCCGGCGAGATCCGTACCCGTATGCGTCTCTGGAGTCAACTGACGGATACGCATGAGACCATACTCCGCAATTGCGAACCAGGTCCGTTTCATATAAGGCAGGACCTCATTCTTGAGGATGCCGAACCGCTTGCCCAGCATCTCCCAATCAATTGTGAAGTTAACGAAGTCAGTTTGCGTCATAGTTTACCTTATAGTCCGTATAGCATTTGCTTCAATTTGAGCGTTTCAAAAAACTCTTCCTTCACCGAGTCAGCATAACCTTTCAGAGCACTGGCTGGGTAATCCACTCGCCCACCATCACGCATGATGCCACCTTCCGTACTACGTCTCAGGAAAACGATCTGCAGGCATTTCCAAACCGTGCCCGTGACCAAGAGTTCCTCAAACTCCGTTGGAGTTGCAGAGACCGTCCAGCCGGCGGATTCGATACTAATATACCAATAGATCTCTCCAGCTTGCTCAGGTACCGGATCAATCTTGAGTTTTCGTTCAATAGGATTGAAGTCAAACCGGAGGTTGGGAAGGGCCCGGCGTCTTCGCATCATCTTGATCATCCACAACGAGGGGAAGAGATAGTCTTCATTAGCCTGAGTTTCGTCGATCAAATAACTGCCCAACTTCATGCGATCGTCGGCCGAGACCTCCTCATTAGAGATCAATGCCTGTACCCGAATGGTGGAGGCGTTTACATCGTAGTCCCTTTGATTAGCAACTGAAGTAATCTTCCGAGGAATCTTTTTAGGAAGTGCGGCGGAGATTTTCTGCAAGATGTAGCCGGCTTCACGAAGGATATCAGGGTCAGTAATATCTGTGGTATTACTGACTTTTCCTAACTCTGTACGTACTGCAGAAACTAACGAAGTTTCGTCCATGGCACTATCTCCTATGCATCTATCCCAAATACCGGTAGTACTTTCAGAATGAAGGTATCACCGCGTCCTTTCCATCCAGTAACCTCTCCGTAAGGTTGGATGTAATAGTGACCAGGAGCATCAACCTCTCCTGCTACAGTGACGTGGACTAGCAACTTTTCATTTCCAACACCAGACTTAGTAACGGCAGTCCAAGTCTTTAGCTCATCTCCAGAACCATCCGCCTTAGGTTTCTTCACAAGGAACTTGAATCCAGAGAATCCTACCAAGCTCTCCTGCATGTCAACCTCAATGGTAGTTCCAACATCACCAATATAAATCTTCTCGTTAGCCATAATTACACCTCAGATTCTTCCGTTTCCCACTTAGATTGAAAGTGAGCAACAGGTCGGAGTTTGGAAATTCGTTGTATAGATTCTCTACGAAATCTTGACTGAAACAATTCTCTCCACCGCAGTTTGGACACAAACTGTAGCATCGGTTTGAAGTGCAATTTATATCCCATCGACGAATCTCCTAAACTTAGATTGGAACGGCAGAGTCCCTGTAAACTTCGAAACAAATTGAAGTAGTTCAGTACGAATAGATGCTATCTTTCCAAACATGAGTCCTCGGGTCACAACTAGATTAAGATGACCATAACCCCTTAAAATTAAATCGTTCATAACACCCTCGTCCTCATTATAGCATTACCACTAGCATCTTTTGTAATATCGAATCTCATAAGTTCGACGGAATCTTCCCCAGAATAAAAAATCATCTGTGAACCTCTAATCTCCCATCTTCCACTTTCAACTTCTCTAATAAACTTCGCATCAACTGCGATGCTTTGAATCTTATCTGTCTCGTTCTTTACAAGACCAATCTCACCAGTAAGTTCCTGAATCTTGCCAACCTCATCAGCAATACTGTGCTGAATCTTGTCTGTTTCATAAGCAACAACTCCCTGAAGTATGACAACTTTATTAGAAAGGTCCTGAATCTTATCTGTCTCGGACTCAACGTCTACAATCTTATCCGTCTCGGCCTTGATCAGAATAACTTCCTCAGCAAGATCCTGAATCTTATCTGTCTCAATCTTTACAAGATCAATCTCACCAGTAAGTTCCTGAATCTTGCCCACCTCATCAGCAATACTGTGCTGAATCTTGTCTGTTTCATAAGCAACAATTCCCTGAAGTGCAACAACCTTATTAGCAATACCCTGAATCTTATTTGTCTCAGGCTTGATCAGACCGGCAATTTCAACGATATCTTGAATCTTATCCGTCTCAGGCTTAATAATCTGGATTTTATCTACTTCGGTCTTTACAAGGTCAACAGTATTGACAAGACCTGATATCTTATCTGTCTCAATCTTTACAAGATCAATCTCATCGGCAACTTCTTGAATCTTATCCGTTTCAGATTTGATCAGAACAACATCACTAGTAACATCTGTGACTTTGTCCTTCACAAGATTAACTTCATTGACGAGATCCTGAACTTTGTCCGTCTCAATCTTTACAAGACTAACATCCTCAACGATATCTTGAATCTTATCCGTCTCGGTCCTCATAAGACCAACTTCATCAACGACATCCTGGTTGCTTTTTGAATCCAAAACAAATATGCCTATCCTTGCCTTTGCCGAAACGGAGTTTACAGTTGCAGACGCAATAACATTGTAAGTTCTTCCTACTCCAAACCCATTACCAATAGTTGCCTCTATACTGACTCTGTAGTCCCCGGTTTGTCCAGTTCTCTTTATTACAACTGGTGTAAGGATGGGAATGTCAATGTTGTTATCAAAAACCTCACAGATAGGTAGGAGATCCGCATCTTGAACCATCCCGGTAGATGGATTGTGTGTCGTAAAATCAAGTGTGATCATATCTCCAAGTTTTCTCATTACCCTTCCTCACCCTTGACTTGAATAACATGACTTCCTCCAAATATAGGAAATGCCATCAAACGAGACCGATATAGCAGAGATCGTTCATAAATAGTATCTTGTCCTTGTAGTATTCTCTGTGCCAGCAATGACAGAATAACCTCCTCGGTTGACAATATTCTCTTTGCCAGTAATACCAGAAGCATATCCTCTGATAAAATTGGAATGTGAAGAAAACTTGCTAAAGAAGTTATCAAATCCTCAGACGAAATTGGAATGTGGAGAGTTTCTGATAAAGCAAGTACCAACTCTTCAACCGACCGGAATTTCTTTGTTAAGACTTCAAGTAACTCCTCAGACGAAATTGGAATGTGAAAGTATTTAGATAGAACCACAAGTAAATCTTCAGAAGAAGTGGGAAGATGTAGAGAACCAAGTAGAGTCACTAACGCATCTTCAACATTCAAAGGATGTTGTGCTAGAAGATAAATAACATCGTCCAACGTCCGTGCCTTCTCAGGAACGGAACTTTCAATATCCTCAGCAATAAACGTTGTTACTCCACTACCAGTCTCCTCTGCACCCCACTCGCCGTGAGCAGGTTCAGGAGAAACAAACTTTGTATAAAAAATCGAGTCCCAGTAAGCCACCGCCTGGGAGGTGCCCGCCACAATAAGAAAAGTTACAGGATTCCAAACTCCCACACCCGTAACTGGCATGATGTTTCCATCAATAATGAATTGTTTAAGACCCAACGAGCTTCTTGTTATAAACTCATGCCATCCAATCGTTCTAGGAACACCGCTGTTATAATTGATACCCAGCAATTGGTATTCGTACTGGTCACCATCAGTAATTAATCCAATAAAAGATACCTCGGCCTCCCCAGCATCAATACTAAAAACAGTATACTCAGGTACTGGTAACATTTCATCATAAAGATGAACATGAACGGCGATGTTATCATAAGGAAGTTGGTTATGAGACATAAGGGTTGCTATAGGTATCTTCGCACCTTTAGTACCAGAATAAGCATGATCGAAAGAAGGCACAGGCGCTCCAATTATTCCAGTAATCCAAGCCGGCATAGGTCCACCGGCTGTGACTAGCCACAAGTTTCGTTCAGGATGTCCAGAGACATCAACCACATCACCTCCGGAACCTTCATCAAGAGGCCAGTGGGCGTAGACTGTACCACCTAGTATGTCTTCGGTGCCCTCTCCATTATTATAACGAGCAACGATGTCTACCAGTGTCAAGACCGAAGTATAAACTACAATCTCATCTATATCTCCAGTAAAGTAATAGAATCCACCATACGTGGCCACATTGAACCTTGAAGGATTGCTGATTGTGTCGTTTAGAGTATTCACTAAAGTGGTGAAGGGCTCTTCTGTTCCATCCAAGTAAATGTGGATGCCAGACGCCTGTCGTGAACCATCATAGGAGGCAACCAGATGATGCCAATTCCCATCGTTGATGGTTCGAACATTCGTTTCAATCTGTATATCACTTGAGGGAGTACGATTACTTCTCAATTCATATCCAATGTGATTGTTTATGACAAACAAGCAGTAACCACGCCCATTTCCATCCAAGTTCATCCTCGTTATTAGTGGTTGTTCGCCCGTACCGGAAGTTCTGAACCAGCACTCTAATGTAAAGGGACTGAGACCATCGAAGTCAGCGATCGTTCCAAACCCTAAAGGGGAACCTAAATTATTAGAACCTGAGAAACGCAGGCCAGTTAGTCCGAAACAAGACCATCTATTTAGATTAGTCTCAAAGTCGTCAAAGAAAATGAAAGTAGCATCTCCGTTGGACGCCGATAGGGCACTCGCATTTCCGTAGTAGATATAAATCTTCTTATCATACGTGCTTAAATCATCGGATACTTTAACCCAGAAAATAGCATAGTTCCCATCGACCTTCTTATCCAACCAATGATCAAGCAGAAAAGCTCCACTACTATTTGTAAATCTTATGTCTCCGAAATTTGCTTTACATTTACCAGAGAGATAAATATCTTCACCACTATCAGTTCCCGCACTAAAGTGCACCACTATTCTTTTCTGGTAATTCTGCCCAGCACCAGCAGAGGGAGTAATGGTGTGACTCTTTCTGTATGTCCAACCCGTTACCCAACCCATTTTAGTTACTCCGGTTGTGTTCCAGTTTCAGATAGTGACATCATATATTGATCATAGCACGTCTGGCAAAGAACCTTTTTCGAACCAGCAGGAATATCGTAATAGATTTTTTCCTGAGCTTCAAGTTTCTTTCCACAGGCACTACAGTTCTCTTCCATCTTACAATCTCCTTACCCAGTAAGTAAGTATTTCATCAACCCCCTTCGCAGAGGGAGCCACAATGGCGTTGAAGTTCGAAGATTTGTTTGTCATCATAATTGTATGGGGAGGGGTCAACGTGGGATAAAGACATCTGTAATAATAATCTGTCCCACCAATGTTCAGAATGCACTCGTCATTGTAAACTTCAACACCCTGACTCTTACTACAAAGAAGATAAGGTATGCCGGTTACCGGATCTTCAAACGATCCCAAGATTGCCGCCGAGTTGATCACATCCGCTATTGCCACCCCACCTCTGAAAAGGTATAATCTAGAAAGTCTGGCTTTGTTATCGAAGCCCCACACTCCAAGACCACCAGATTGCAATCCCTTAAAGTAGGCCAGTGCATCAGCGGCATAGATAAGTCTTGCATTACAACGATACGCAGATGCGGCAGGCATCATATCCAATCCAACCAAGCGATTAACTCCGTCAAAACCCTTGGTCACACAGAAGAAAATTGGGAAAGTGGTAGCCCCAGTAATAGAGGGATCTGGCTTCACATTACCAATGATACAGTTAGCATCCATCCAACCTTCAAAGGTAAAATCTCTAGCAAGATCATTCTCAGTTCGTCCGGCCCAATAGATAGGATTCCCCCATCCTACCCATCCCAAACCTATTCCAGCATGTGAACCAGCGTCATAGGATTCCCTTACCGCCGGCTCAAAGATAGTATACTGGAAGCCTGTGACACTTAACTCAGTATAGATTCTGATAGCCGCAAGGTAGGCCAGTCTTCCTAGACAAACATTGTTTGAGTTGACGGGCTTAATCCAGTCATATCCTGCCTCACTCCTGACCCAACCATTGGCAACAGCGTTGTCGGCAAGTTTAGTAGCGAAAAGATTTCCTGCACATGTAAACGTTACAAAGTTACCGTTCATTTCTTATTCCCCTTCGTCGAAACCATCAATAGCTCCTTTTCCATCATAGGAAAAAGAACATGCTCGTGTCCGTAAAAATCTCTAACCACTACATCGACGTCTCTGTGGTTAGTAATCTTGGTCGGTTTTACTTCAATCCGACTACGCTCTGCTTCTAACATTATTAACCACCACTCTTGGCATAATCCTTCAACTGAGGAAAGACAACCGCTGTCTTCTTTCCTGAAAGGATATCACAAATTAATTCATCGAATTCCTGAATGAGTGCGTTTCTCTGAAGATTCAGCATACTGATCTTTCTCTTGGCACTAGCCACTGTCTTGTCGTCGGCCCCAGGCGTCTGGGCAATATCTTCCTGGTTCCAAAGTTTATGGTCAACCGTAAAGAGTTTGTCTATCAGACTGCCTGGCGTTTCCATTACAGACTCCTCACACACTATTTTCCGAGTGCGTCGATCTTGTTGTGGAATAGGATAATCGCCACGGTCATGCCGATCGTGCCGAGAATCCCAAAGAGATGGATGTATACGAATAGCGCATAGGCCACGTATACGAACCACCACCGCAGTTTGATCGCCTTAAGGAAAGTAACGATCCCACTAAAAAAGTTTTTCATAACTTCCTCCTTATGATTTACGATACCAAGCCATCACCCAAGACCATGGATTATGCTTCTTACCAAAGCTAATCGCGTACCATCCTATTCGATGGAAGTCTTCTGGGGTGAGTGCCTGGTGATGAATCTCAAACTGGTTACCTTCAAGTGCCCCTTGTGGATAGTTCCCGTAGGGGCAAGCCACCACCACAAGATGGTTGGCATATTTTGTTAATCCTTGAAGTGTCGATTCAAACTCCTCCTTGGTCACATGTTCAGGACCATGCCACCAGCAGACCACGTCATAGGTCCGGTTGATGACTTCGTTCAACTTTCGTACATCTCCAAGGATGAAGTTATCAAACACTCCAATGTGTGTCTTGATCAAAGAGTCCAAATTGGGCGGCCAAACCTCCACGAGGTCAATCACTGCCCCGTGGTCCTTGAACTCCTTCGTCAAGATTTGCCTAGCTGGGGAGGCTCCTACATACAAGACTGTCTTATACGAGAAGACATCTTCTACAAATCCCTCTAGGAACTGTGCTTCGGTCATTTGAAGTAACTCCCTATCAAAGGCAGGATAGTCTCAGGTTGGCGACCGATATAGGGAACCACACCTGGTAACTTTAAATTATAAATACGATTCCATTCTTTTAGGTGCTCCTCAAGTGAGTACCGACTTTGATCACCAACATATCCCGCTAGAAAGTATTCCCGTACTCTGAACAAGCATCTCTCATAAGATAAAGCATGCCCATAATGATAGACAAAGATATCATCCCGGTGAGACCAGCATCCTGGCCACCCATGGCGAAAACCAGCCATTGTATTATTGTTAACTATTTTTATACCTTCAGTCAATCGGAATGCACAACTCTCCATTCGTGCCATTGACCATTGACTACCAGTTACAATTTGATTTAGGTTTCTCCAGAAATGGATAAACCTATGACTTATGATATCTATATCTGACTTTGCGTTATCCATAGATTCAATCAGTTTTAGAATATTTTCCTTATCATAGACCTCATCGGCATCCTGAGACAAACCCCACCGTTCCTCACTTCGTCCCATCAAGTCCAAATAGGTTTGACGTTGCCTTCGTTCATCCCAGCTACCATCTGGTTTTGCAAAAACTCCCGATACCACACTAACACGAGATCCAATTGACTTCGCCATCGTAACAGTATCATCAGTCGAAGGGCCATGTGCCGAACCATCAACAACGATGATGTCATCGACATAGGGATAGGTGCTCCGAATGGCCGCACCGATAACAGGAGAGGCATTGTAAGCAATCATTCCTACAGTAACTCTCATGTTATCTACCTCCCGATCGAAAACAAGTCTCACAAGGGAGTTCAATCTCCTTCACATGATCTCTCCACTCCGAGGTCAACGGAATCCCCTTCCCCTGTAGGGGGAGACTCCATGCCACACAACAACCAAACAACTGTCCTTCATGGTAGGCAATCATGTCAGACCAATAATGAGCACAAGGAGTTCCTTCGTAGGGGGGTTCTCCATAAGGCACATGCCCATCTATCTGAACTTTCATAACATTGAGATGATGATGGGCTTGTAAAAACTGTGTTACCAACATATACTCAAACGTGTTTGATACTCCTCCATGCCGGGCAACAAATTGCTCGGTATAATGGGACACCCAAACACGCTGGTACTTCAGCAACAACGGAAGTTTTGAGGGATCTTTTCCAAACAACCATCCATTAGTAACTAACATGAAGTCGTTGCACTGAAAGATTGTTTCCAAGTTGTTGGTCAATTCCTCAAACTTTGAGTGAAGGGTGGGTTCCCCTCCAGTAATCTCAATCCTACCAATCTTACCGATCAAATTACCCACTCGTCGAAGTTCCTCTATTGGAATTTCCAATTCCTTAATCTGTTTGTTATACCAGGTCAATCGTTCCCTAGCACAGCATTCGGGGCACTGCCTGTTACAAACACTAACAATGGGTACCTGCACCCTGTTAGCAAT
>Ga0315284_10000135_pt1 | contig 98645 bp, 138 predicted proteins | sample YL17G09_16_MG_FD_203696 | JGI IMG/M metagenome (GOLD analysis project Ga0315284, IMG submission 203696) | Sediment microbial communities from Yellowstone Lake, YNP, Wyoming, USA - YL17G09_16 | ecosystem: Environmental > Aquatic > Freshwater > Lake > Sediment | place: USA: Wyoming | collected... | reverse complement strand
TCATCGTATTCCACGGACACGACATCGAACAACTGGTAGCAAGTTGATGATTCTTCCCTCGTGGTCTTGTTTTCGGTGTTTATTTCGATTTCAAACAATTCTCCTTTCCTGATCATTGACTTGACAAGTTTTAACAGCATTCTTTTTTTTATGCTCAATTTCTTTTTTCCGGTTACTTCACATTGCCAATCTTCACGTTCTTCAAGCATCATTCGTCACCCGTGTTCATTCATTGTTTTTATTCGTGTCATCAACTTATGTCCATTTTTATTTTATCAAGTTTTTTTACCATTGGTAAAATTCTTGACGATGCTCGTTAGAGCATTGCACGTGTTATTCAAATTCTACTTTTCGTGTTCCACTTCTGCCAAACCCTCTTTCTGAAAGGAAGGATAAGTTGATGACATTACACTTTTTTCCAGTATTTTTTATATAAAAAATTTCCATTGTATGATGATATTGCTTCAGTATATTATAATAGTATATTATTATAAAAAATAATACATCATGATATTATAACTTGGAAAAATTTTTAAGCAAGAAAAACGTATATTCAATCGAGGTAAAACGATCATGACTGAAACTGAAAAAATATTCTGCAATGAATGCATACACGCAACACAGCACGCAACAGCACACGGGAAAGAAAATGCGCATGTGTCGTGCCGCGTGCACCGTCTCCGCGACACGGTGCGCAGCCAATTTGGGTGGTGCGAGAACCCATCGCACGTGCGGGGTGATTTGAAACTCGCCGAGCAAGCGCCGCCCGACTTTGGGTATGTACCTAATGCACCGCTTGACCCGGCGCGGTCTCCGCGTGGAGACCCAATGAACCAGCGAGTTATCATCGGGTCATTCCCCGGCATCGAGACCGGAAATGCCACAGCGTGGCCGGTTATCACAGCAGCGCTGGTGGACGGGGAATACGACGAGCGTCGGCTCGGGGTCTTGTATGTAGACGACACCGGGCCGGAGTTCTCGTACCTCCTCGACACGGAGGATGCAGAAACGGCGGGGATGATCTCCCTCGTCGTTGCCTTGCTCAACGAGCAAGCGCACGTGATCGACACGTGCGTGTACGGCAAGGCGACCCCACCAGAAGCCACCGCGCCGGCGTTCGTCCAGCGAACATCGTGCGAGGAATGCCCAAAGTAATTTTTTTTACATGAAATTGGTTGATGGTAAAATTGTAATCAAACGTGATAAATTCTAATCTTTATTTTTTCGTGAATAACATGATCTTCAAGATCAATAATTCTATCATCATTGTGAAACATCCTTTCTTTTTTGGTAGTTTCTCACTTGAATACCATGAACCAAACGATTTTTTCATCATTCACTTTGGCGAAAGTTTTTTACGTGCTACGTTTAGTCTCGATAAAAAATTTATCGTGATCAACCAAAAAAAAAATTTGAAAAATGTAGATTCTCCGGAAATATCACGATTTTATAAAATCAAAAAAGAGAAGATAATCATTGTGAAGAAACGAAATTCAACTTCAACATACAATCTTATTGATACTCTGGAATTGATTCATGCGAAGAGGGAGATGACGAGCGAGTTGAAATGTTTGAAGAACGACTTTATTTCCCTGGTCGATGATAACAAGCAAGATCCAAGCAAGGATGATGAAATCTTCGAGTAATACTTTTGTCATATTTTTGTTTTACTTTCGTCGTACTGGAGACAAGATTGATATTTTTCTGATATTATTATTAACCATTTTTAAAGCGTTAGATTTTCCCCGTGCTGCGAAATTTTTGAATCGTTCCCTTTTTATTAGGACACCAAAAAATCCAAGCTTTTACGTTGAAAGGCAATATTTTACCACGGATGTTCTTTCGTTTCATGAGCTTGAGCAATGCTATTTCAACCATACCAATCGTAACAGTATTATGCTTCTTTTTAAGTAATTCATATACTTCTTTTATGGTGCAAGGCTCTGCTTTCAAAATTTCTATGAGAGATTCTAGCTGGTCATTATTCATTATTATCACGAGATATACATTGGATCGACTTCAACGGGAGGATCTTCAGATTTTGGATTCACCGTGAAAAAAAATTCAAATACTTGTTTCACGTTCTTGAAACTGATCTGGTCACCGGCATAATAAATCTTGATGAACGTGGTTGAATCTGGTACGATTTCAAATTTAACAATGTTCTTTAGGTCTGTCGATTGCTGGTAAAAACCTTCAGCCCCTACAACATACAAAATGAGGTACGATTCTTCTCCTTTCTTTTTATAGTCTTCGAGAATAATATTCATTTGATCAACGAGATTTTTTAATTCGTTTGATGTCAAATTCATGTTTATCATCTATATGAGTTTTTGATACGTAATGACGTTATTAATATTTTTATCGCACAAGTCTTTCCAATCCGAATCTATTTCAATTCCTATGTAATTCCGTTTCAACGTCTTCGCAGCAACAAGGCTTGAACCCGATCCAGCAAAGCAATCCATAACGACATCACCTTCATCAGAAGATACCTTTATGAAATTCGTGATCAATTCGATTGGTTTTTGCGTAATATGCTTGCCTATCTTCATTTGTTTCTGTGTTCCGGACACGGTATGAATACCAAGAAACACGTTTCCTAGCTGGTTACCGTGGAAAGGACTCCACATGCCGAGATTAATGTAATTTTCTTCACTCTTGTATCTTTTTTGAATGACTGGAGTTAATTTATTATACGGCAAGAATCCTTCCTTGTTCACATATTGGCCATATCGTAGTATGACTTTCTGAGAAGGTTTTTTTCTTATGATGTTGAATTTATAATTTTCAGTCTTTACCATAAAGAATATTTTATCACATTCAATGAGATAATTTCGTGTAGGAGTGAATGCGCCCTGTGGATTATAATGCCATATCAATTCTCGCTTGAATATTAAATATTTCATCAATACCGGCTTGACTATATCTTCATATTTATATCCGGTAAAGCAATAAAGTGAAGCTGTTCGTTTCATCTTTTGAAAGATTTTTTTAACACGTTGATCCAGGAACGAAGAGTATTCATCAATACTCAGATTATCATTCTTTATTTTTTTTTTAACGTTATACGGAGGATCGATGATAACCAGATCTACACTTTCATCTTCTATTTCATCCATAACTGTCAAGCAATCCCCCAAGATGACCTTGTTTAGTAAATTGTTCAAGAATTTCTACCTCGTTCCTCATCTACATTCCAACGGGCGTACAACTCGCCCAGTTTCTCGAAATGTTCCAATTGATTCTTGAGTTTAATATATTTTCTCTTGAGATGCATGAAAAAACAATAATGTGTGTGAGAAAGCACTTTTTCGTTGGCATCTACGAGATCGGTCTTGAGTTGCTCGATCTCCTTGGTGAGGGCTTCGGATTTCGTGTAAGCTTCTCTCGAAGTAATGTAATTTTTATCTTTGGCTTTCCACATTTGATCCAGCATTTGAATCATTCTTCCATATCCGATCTCTCGATGATCGTGAAGGAATTCAACAATTTCGATCTCCTCGTGCTCACCCTTGGTTCCGGGTGGGAACCAGATGAGTACGCCATGTCTCCAGGATTTTCCATAGGCTTCAATTCCCGGTAGTGTCATATTTACTCGCCCTCATACTTCTTACAAGCGCATTGCTTAACCGTGCATCCATACACATACACGCATGACGAATAGTGCGTGTGATCCCATTCCGTGTGGCCACATTTACAGAGAATGGGGTTCTCTTTGATGCATTGTATCTCGGTTTTTAAATTCAACTCCATAATCGGAGATGCTTTGATCCCGATATTCTCCTCGGTGGCATTCGGGGCATTTTTACCGCTCAATAAATCCTTGAGCTTGATGACATAGACGCGTTTCGCGATCTGGGCGAGATACTGTATCCGAGCATCGGACTCGTCAACCGCATTGATATGTATCTCACACGTGTCGCCGTCTATCGTCACGGCATATTTTACTGTCTTCACGTCTTATCATTCTCCTTTTTAGTTTTCGGCGCAGTCAATGATGAGGTTATACGTTGCTCGTACCCCGTTCCTGCCGTCACGTGCTAGTTCTGCAATGTATCGTAATTTGTTCGTGAGCTGCGCGATCTCGGCATTCCGGTACACCCCGCAAATGCAATGGGAATCCCGGCAAGCCATCATCGCACCAGCATCCGACACGTGTAGCAAAATGCCATGTTTGCATGTGCATACTGGCTCCCGGTTCTTCTTTTTCTGCTCTTGTTTTTCCATGATCATTCAATCCTCGTTGTACCCGTTCCTCCGCAAGGTGGAACTTGCGGTGCCACCGGTGGTATTTGGGGCAGGCTCCTCCTCTATGGGCTTCGTGTTCACAAGTTTCGTGAGACGTTGGTTCTTCGCAATGATTTGCATTTCCAAATCATTGAGTTCATCTATCTCCTTGGTGAGATCGTTGATATCCTCGCCCGTCTCGTGAGCGATGCGTATTTGCTGGCCCGTCTCTAACAAACGGTTTTCTATCGTGAGCCGGGTAATCTCTGCTTTTGCTGCCTTCTTGAACGTTTGAAATGGACAATTGTTACGCTTGTATCGCCCGCAAGTGCGACAATCACAGCGCACCATCATTCAATCGCCCTCCTTCGGGTCTTCGGATAGTAATGCAGACAATCTGTCATCTCGCCAGCGTGGTCACATTCGATGTTACTGGTACATTTTAAACATTGATTGAGCCGCTTGACCTCCTCACTGAGCTTCGCGACGACGGCTTGCGTGATTGACTGTGGAAGGACATTCGGGACGGGCAATACTGGAGACCACTCGCTGTACCACTGTTGCCACCAGTCTGGCTTGTCCGGGACAACCGGAGCGGGCTTCCTGTACCCGCAATAACAAGATTCCACCATCGTTAGTGCCTTTTCTCCGAGCAAGGGTTCACCTTTCCATCCGTGGTGGATGTCGAGCATTTTCGTGAGCCGGGCGATCTCCGCTATATATTCATTCTTATTCATGTTATTTCTCCTCCTTTGCATTCGGGGCGGGCTTGAATTTGTCGCACGGTAGTTTCGGGAAATTTCTCTTGTCGAAGCGGTATTTATCGCCACCGCTTGGTTCGTTGCATCTATTACCATCCTTATACTCGCACCTTGCACAAGGATCGATCAACCCGTTGATCACGTTCAGGATGTCTGCCGGCTGGCTCCGCGTGTTCCCGTGCTCGTCATGGGCGAAAAAAGTACCGTCGTCGCCGACCGCGAGCACCCAAAATAGCGCGTTCGGGGCGGGCTTCTCGTGTTTCAGCACGGCATTCTGGAGCTCGTGGAGTTTCGCCTTCGTGAGCCGCTCGATCTCCTCGTGATCAGCCCGGGCCTGGTCATTCACGACCGCGCGCATCTCGTCCACGTTCCACCGGGCGTACAACTCGCCCAGTTGCTCGAACCGAGCAATTTGAGCCGCGAGCCGCTCGATCTCCTTGTCCTTGGCTACGAGTTCTATTCCTATCGCACCAAACTTATCGAGACTGCCCGAAACGAGCTTGTTTTTCAACTCGATTTGTGACGTGAGCCGTTCAATCTCTACCGCGAACGTGTTCTGTTGCTTCGTGAGTCTGGTGATCTCCGCCTTGGCAGCTTGGTATTCCGCAAACCAATTTGGAGGATCTTGATGATCATCTCCGCATTCATGGCATGGTGTCATTCACTCGCCCTCCTTCTCATAATGATCTTGAACACGCGGATTGGTGTTCCTACTGCAATCACGGCAACGCCGCTCGTTGTCAAACGATTTGCAATCCTCGTGACAAGTGTCGTCATCTCGTTTTACCATCATTGTGTGTTTCATCCCTCGCTTCGCATGTTAGATTTCACATCAACTTCCCGTGTTCTTGATTTTCCTTCGTGATGATTCCCTTATGTTCCCCGGTGACGATCTGTGCTAATGTAAATTGGTGGATCGTGATTTCTTGTTCCCTGCATAGCCTTGCCACTTCTTTCGTGAAATCGGAGCTATAATCCAACGCGATGAACAACCCATTTTTCATCTTGTTCCGATATAATGTGGCAACGAATTCGTCCAAGTCTTTCCTTCCCGCCTTGTATTTTTTCACGCTGATGAATAGATCGTGATAGGAACCATCGATTCCCCCGTCCGCGCCCTTCTTATTCACCTTGATCGCATCGAGGGTCGGGTCGAGTAGCCTGATCACTGCATTTTGAAACTCGTAGCCCGTGAGCGCGGCGATCTCATCGACGGTGAACGCCATGCCGATGATCTCGTTAATCGGGTAGCCGATACGGTTAGCTATGAGGCGGCAGGCGGTCGGGGAGATGTCAATGCCAACGTATTGTCGGTTCAGCCGCTTGGCAACAGCTATCGTTGTCCCGCATCCAGCCCAAGCATCAAGAATGATTTCTACCTCGTTTGAACTCGATTTGATGATTCTTTCGAGCAACGCTTCTGGTTTCTGCGTTGGATAACCCAAAAATTCTCCAGTATTATTTGATGTTTGAAAGGAAAATATATCATTCCACACATCTGAAATTGGTTTGCCAGTCATATCAAGATATGATCTTCGTTCCGAACCATCTTTATTGAAATATATTTTATATCTATTACCATTTTCATCTATTTTGTCATATCTTTTGACTGTTTTTTCATCGAGAGGTAATGTTTGCTTATTAAAGATAAAATCGTCAGATTTCACGTAATATAAAATCATATCATGTTGTCGTATCCATCCACTTTTTTGTGATTTAAATCCACTTACAGAACCACTATTCCATACAACTTCTGAACGTAGGTTACCATATCCGAATATTTGGTCGCAGAGCACCCGCAAGTACGCATCGGCATGGTAATCACAATGCAAGTAAAACGATCCACTCGGCTTCAATACTCGGTGTATCTCCCGCAACCGGGGTTCTATGAAGTTCAGATACACATTGATGTCCTTGCTATATCGACCATCTCCCTGCTTCACCCACACGTCCTCGAACTTGCGCTTCTCTTGCGCGTCGCCCCAGAATGTCTCATATACCTTGTTTGAAAAAAACTGCGGGTCACCATAGAATAGATCAACACAATTGTCTTCAAATCCTTGCATCACGTCGAGGTTATCGCCGCAATATATCGCATTTAGTTTTATCATGGTAATTCACCAATTTCACGACGATTTTTTTTTCTTAAACAGTTTTGGTGGCAAACTGCTCGCCCAGGTGCTCGAACCGATCCAACTGATTCTGGAGATTTTTGATCTCATTAAGTGCTGCTTGCAGCCTTTTACAATTCGCCGGCTCACGGCAATTTGCTTGATTAATTATGTCTCTTTTCTGCACATGTTCCGCTTCCTTGCATACGGTACAAAGTTTATTGTATTCCGTTATGGATGCACTACATTTTCTACACTTGAAATCGTTTCGTATATAATAGTAAATATAGTCGTTATGCCCGTCATATTCACCAGCATGATCTTCATCAAGGATCGTGATGCACCCTTGTACCATTGAACATTTGATACCAAAATAACTCATCATTTCGATCAATTCAAACGCCAGATCAGAACCGATCAAGCATCCTCTTTCATAACGATTTATCTTGTATGAATCATTTATTTTCTTCTCTATTCTTATCATTCTAAAAAGCATTTCAACATCATTTGATTTGATGTCAAAAGCCTTGCTCCAAATACCTAGACTTTCTTCATGTTTATTTGGAGACTTCAAGAGACTAGTTAATCTATTAAGATTTCGATATTCTCGCAAATTACGGATATTCACATCTTTCTTAAACATTTCATTCACTTTTGATAACTTTTATGAGATTCCGAATTTTCAGATTTGTAGTCTTCGCAGAATTCCTTAAAATCGAAAATCGTTCACGATTCCCTTTTTTTATTCTTTGGAGTCGCATCTTCCTGGTCACGAGCTTTTAAGTAGTATATGACACATTCCTTGATAAAATCATTGTAAGATACACCAGCTCCCTTGTTGTAGTACAATAAATCCCTCACGCTGGTTAAAATACCTATGCTTGTCTTTACGTCTTTCTTACCGGTATCGTTTTTTGGTTCTTGAATTTCCATATTTTCAAGGTCATCGTTATTTGACATAATAATCCAATAACTTCATACCTTTATAAAAATTCACCATGAAAATTCATGGCATTGATTAATAAACAAATCGTGTTATGATCTTCATGACAAGAAAAAAATCATGCCGGGAGGGTTTTAACAGCATCGTGCATTTTCATGGTTTTCAGCTTAACTTCTCCCCATAACAGCCATTATTTTACCTTCCCGGCATTCCTTCCATATAATGATAAATATTTAAATCTTCAATTCTTTTACGGTCATGGTGATGCAAGATGTACATCGAAGATTTGAAATACATCGATCAACTTCCAAAGATCGAATCTAAAATACAAGCCGTGTTCCAGATCATTGAAATCTTGAATAAATTGAGAAACAGGTCTGAATGCCCTTTTTGTAGGAATTGCCTTGACAAGAAATTAGTCGATCACGAGCTAGAAGTATTTAATGAGAAATTAAAAGAATTTCATTTGCAATCCATGAAAGAATCTATCGAACGTCAGCCTTTCATTGAAGAACAAAATAGAAAGAGAATTGCTGCTGAAGAAAAAGAAAAGAAAGATATTCTCGCGTACATGGAAGCAAATAAAAGCAAGTTTAGAAAGGCAATAAAAGATTCCCGAGCCGGTAAAGAGGGAGATTTACTTCCAAACATTCCGGATAATGAGAAAAGATTGTGGAACAAGGCAATCGATAAATTCGTCGGAAACAGCACATCATATGATGACATTGATTCGTTTGACTTGATGTTCGATATTTGATTTTTAAAAAAATTCTTTTTTTTAAACTTTAAGGATTTTCATGTTATATTTAAATCTCGATGTATCGATACATTATTCATTATGTTAGATGAAATATTTGTCATCAAGGAAAATGGCGTTTGTCACGGGCATTTTAAAGTAAACACTTTAAATCAAAATGATTTAAACGATGATTTGCGAAGTTCCATGCTTTCAGGCATTCAATATGGTATACTTGAAAGTTTTAAAGGAGAAGTAAGATGTTTTATCTTGAACACGGGGAAACGTATTTATTTTGAAGATTATAAAATCGAAGACGTGTGTTATAAATTGGTAATCGTTCTTGAAAATTCTAATCCGTTAACAAACAAATTATACGAAGATGATTTAAGTCATATAAGAAATAAAATCCTAGAATTGAGTAAATACATGCAAGACGAAGGATTTGACAAGCTTGCAAATGGAATCGTAAAAGACGCGCAGCTTAGCAGCAAGATGAAAGATATTTTTCTTGATGTCACGAGCAATAATGCACCATGATTTCGCCGCATTGAATGATTATTTTCCAGTCTTTTTTCTTTTCTTTAACCTGGTGAAGTAATGGCTCTTTTATTTTATCATGAAGTATTTTTTTACGTTCTTCGTTATCACATTTAGCAATTTCTATCAAATTAGTCAAGAGAAACCTTTTTTTATTTTGTTCAACGATGATTTTCAATATCATCGTGTTCTCTTTAGGGATTATGATATATTCTATCATCTGATCGATATTATTCATCAATTCATTTATCTTGCCGTTTAAATCGATTTCAGAACTGATATTTTTAAAATCTTTCTTGTTAATCACGATCTCGCTTTTTACTTTCATTGCTGTTGGGTCTTCTATCATTTTCACTCACCTGGTCATCAAACATCTTGCTCATCATCACGTTGACAAGCTTCGATGCCTTTTTATCATTCAATATTGAATCTGATATGAGCATTTTAATTTCTGGTGTCAGAGCATCAAAATCTATCTTACCAATAACAATATCTTTCTGTTTTTTCTCGATTGTTTTTTTTTTCATGTAGATCACGTCAAGAAGGTATAACTATCGGTTTTTATCGAGCTATTATTCATATTTAAACTTTTTATACTTTACGTATTAGCACATATATCTTAAACTTTTATTTTTTCTCCCTTTTAAAGATATCCGCTTTTTTGAACTTGCGTCATTTCGTTGCCTTCTAACAACGTATTATAACAAATAGTTGACAACAAGGCACGGTATTGCTTATAATCTAAAAAAGATTTAAAAAATAAACCAGAATCGTTTTTCAATTCGCTATATCGATATAAATCAATTTTTATTCGATTAGAAAAGAGTTATTTTTATTTTTATATAAAAATTAATATGTAAATACTTTACTTTTTTTCATCACGTCAACATAGTTTTTTGTCGATACCAATGACCTAAATTCGCCTTCTATCACAATGTTAATCATTATTTGTTCTATCTTCAATATTATTGATTATAATTTTCTCAGCGTACTTGTCAAGAGATCAATAGCGAACTTCAAGTATTTCTTGAGTTCATCGTTGTCAAACTGCGGCATGGAAATCCTTCCTATCTCTCGTTCCGTGCCTGGAATCTTTCTAAATTCGATGTTGATGAAAAATGTTTGCTCGGTATCATCTTTCTTGAAATCATCTTCGACACTTTCATTTATATCAGAAACTATCTTGTTTACCTCTTCTTTCTTGATACCATCATTCAATGAAGATTTTTTCTTGAACATTTTTCATTACCGTAATTGTATTGAAAATTCAAAATTACCTATCTTAGGTTTCAAGATTTCATGGTGATATCTTTGCCAAAACTCGAACGTGAACTTGTTGAACTTGGATTTCGCAAGAACGTGATCGCTCATAATCAAGAGCATTAAGCTATTGTTACCAGCTAAAATCTTGATCGTGTGCGGTATATCCTTGAAATAATCTATGATCGTCTCTATTATGAAATCTATATCTTTTTTAATATCCGGCATTTTTTCATGAAGAAATGTATCGATGTCTTCTGGATTAATTCCTTTTTGGTTCATAAATTGCCTAACTTCTTCTTTTGGAGTACAATTGATTTTACATTTTACCACTTGCAAGAAATCAATAGCTTTCTCGATACAAACAAGTTTAAAATCAGTTTTCATCACCGGATCGAACATCTCAACCATAATTTCTTTCGTTGAATTGTTTACCTTGAAAGCAAGTATCAAGTGATAGTCCGAATTCTCGATGACACCTTGTAGCGAAGGAATGATCTTGCCTGGAATACCTTTGCTAATTCCTTGCTTTCTGATCGATGATCTATTTCTCACGATTGAAAAAAAAGAAATAAATGTTTATAAAGATTTTTAATAAAAATTCTTACACCAATATTTAAACATTTTTCATTTTTTATTTTTTGAATCGTGAACAAGATCAACGGTATTGATCATGTATATCAAACAGTCATTATTGTTCAAGACGCATGATGATAGATTTAAAATTTAATCTGGATTATCAAATGTAAAGAAATAAGTCGATCTGGATCTGTCGATGATCATTTTACAATCGATACTTAAACATGTCGATGTTTTTGTCGTATTACTTTTGTAATACAAATGTAATATAAATATAATACAAATGTAATACACGAGATGACCTTTAACAACGTGTTCAAATGGGATCGGACACACCCGGTAACAATTCTTTTAATTGCTCGATACTATAAAGTGATCTATCTCCTTGAATATACCAAAATCCTCCTGTCTTGACGAGATAATGATTTCCATACGTGGAAGTACCTAAAAAAATTCTTGGGCTTCCGTTTGAATAAAGCTTGTTAACATTGAAATAACTCATTACTTTTTGTTCTGTAGTATTTACTTTATACATTCTCTCATAATTACTATTTAATCGTATTTCGATCCAATCATTCTTATCACAAATTGCATTCTTCGAATATACAGCATTGTGAAACGACGCGCCGTTCGTGAGCACGACGGTTCGTTCAGACGTGTCCACGTGTAGCGAGAAATAAACAGTTAATATACCTATTAATAAAGCTGATAAAACAAGAATAATTATTAATTTAGGATTTATATACTTGTAAGCTTTTTCCGGTTGCTTCTTTTTTTGACCTGGAGATACAACCGTGTATGCCCTCGTATTGCGCGCGGGCTTCGTGTATGCATTATTCTTGATAGCATTGCCACTTACTTTTTTTATCTTGGACACACTTTATATTTCTGCATACTTATATATAAGTTCTTGCGCTTCACTTGTGTTTGATTTGCACTTCACTTGCACTTCACGATTTATTGCCTCGTGTCGTGCAATGTGTATGGGATGACATTAGGAATACATTAATATACAAGCTTGCACTTCACGATTTATTGCCTCGTGTCGTGCAATCCTATGAAAGCACGACATCGTTTATGTGTTTGTTACACGACATGTTTATAATCGGCAAAGGGAAACCACTTGATCCGTGCGGATCGCTGCGATCACCGTTCCCCGGTGCAATCGGGGTATGACCCGGTATCTGAGACCGGCACAAGCAAGTACATGCTAACGCCAATATTTAAACATTTTCCATTTTTTATTTTTTGAATCGTGAACAAGATCAACGGTATTGATCATGTATATCAAACAGTCATTATTGTTCAAGACGCATGATGATTGATTTAAAATTTAATCTGGATTATCAAATGTAAAGAAATAAGTCGATCTGGATCTGTCGATGATCTTTATATACCCCCTTGTGAAAAAAACATAATCGAAGAGGTTAAATATTATCGATTCGTGATTTTATTAAATGACTATTTCGTGATTTCATGGAAAGAAGAAGAAAAAGCACGACGACGATAACGGTCAGCAAGACAAATTACATAAAATTGCTGAAAATCAAGATAGAATTAAAAGAAACCGTCAATGAAGACAACGAAAGGAATAGTTTTAACGATGTCATAGAAAAACTGTTAAAAATCTACGAGGAGAAGAAAAACGGTACACATTTACAATGAGATCGAAAGCGAGCTCGGATTCAAGCCGCGTGTCTTTTCACTTCAAATTCTACGACCGTTTTATGGATTTGATGTTGAAAAAAGGTACAAGGAAGGATTGAAAAAATTCGTGCTGTATGAAAATAGAGTCAAGGTACGCGATCACGACAAGATATTGAAACAACGAACTGAATGGATAAAAGAATTCTTCGCTGCGGAGAAAAAAAAGAATCTCGATCTTTTCACGATTGAAGAAATGTATTTCAGCTTCCAGCATTTTTCAAGTTTCATGGCATCGTTATACAACAAGATTTGCTCCAAAATGTTCACTTCAATCATTGAAGGGAATGGAAAAATTAATCCTTACACCTTGATAAATGAAGTATTGAAATTTCCTTTGTTTATAGGTAAAAAGCAATATGATATCAATTCGATGATCGTGGGAAATGGTTTTTCCGATTTCGTATCGGGATTGGATAGAAAGATCAAATCCAACTTCAGCACGCGGTACATCAAGGATTTCCTCATAGGAAAAAAATCGATTCCAAATGCAACCAACGGGTTTCCTATTCCGTTCTATAAACATACTTCTCACGGGATCATCGTATCGTTTCAAGGAGTAGATTATGAACACGAGAAACTTGTTTACGGAGAAGGTGATTTTGATGATTATGTCGTCAATATCAGGATTCCAATCGTTCATCCTAGTGAATTGAGAAAAAATAAGAAGAAACAAGAAGAAACGAGTAACAAGATAAATTTTCTTGACGAGATCAAGAGCATCGAATTCAAGGATATCCCGTTCTTGATCCATAGTGGTTATCTCTTGCGAAAAACGAGGGATGGTTCCACGAACGCGTTGATCCTTGATTTCATTACTGGAAAAATCAAGGAACGGATACATAATTTTGTCAAGGATAATGAATCTAGAATAGCAGAATTCATAAAATCAAAAGAATTCAAGAAAAAAGGAGAGCTTGCCGATATAAACGAGATCATTGAATCTGGAATTGAAAAATGGAGCGGTATATCATCATACGAGATTCTTCCGAGGGAAATAAAGCGATCCGGTAGAAAAGAATGGTTCGTGAACTTCTCGTACCAAAATCTTCCCCGTGTCGTGACTTCCAGATCAGGATCGAGAATTGCTGGCGTGGATTTTTGTTTTTCACGAAAAAAAATTCTCAGCGTCGTTATCATCGATATAGATGTCATGAACAAGGAACGTGAGAAAATTCAATCCTGGATCGTTGATGAAATGCCTATCTTTGATTCAGTATATCATTTAAGAAAGATATATGACAAGTTCAAGTCAAGCTTGTCAAATTTACAACGATCCGGTAAAAAATCGAGAAAAACCGCAACTTCAATGTCGAAGGTACAAAAGACCTTTGAAAACAAGCGTAAATATTTCATCAACAAGATAACGAAGGATATTGCCAAGATGTGCAATGATCAAAATGTATCGGAAGTCCATGTTGAAAATCTCGACAATTTAAGGCAAAAGGACACATGGTTCGCCATCAATAAGATACGTTCCTTCCCGGTGAAAGGAATGATCGATTTGCTCGAAAGAAAATTGGATGATCTTGGTATAAAAACGGTACGAGTCAGCCCGAAAAACACGTCACGAACTTGTCCTGTATGTGGAACATTGAACGATGATTTCACGTTCGAGTATCGCAGCAAAAATAAATTTCCTATATTCACTTGCAAGGATAAAAAATGCCGGTATAGCAAGGAAAAAACAAATTTAATGGAAAAACATTATCGAGATGCAGATTTGAATGCAGCTATCAACATAGCAATCAAGAACGATGATAATCAATAATAAAATTAGAAAATTTTGAGAATGACGTGATTTAACATTGATGATAGATACAACAAGCAAGCATTTCATGGCTGAACTATCTGCTCACTTGAATGCCAGACGGGAGATATTGTACACGTCGATCATGTCACAACCGCAAATAAAGGATAACGAGCGCGTTGATATACTTGAACGGGATATAATCGATGAACAGTTCGATTCCATCTCGTCTATATTACTGTTTATTGACGAAGTGGAAACATCTGTTGAAAAATCTGGTTTTCTTGACCGGAAAATGATGAAATGACATAGAAGTTAATCATAATATTTCTCAATTTGCTTCTCAAGCATTTGCACGTTTTTTTTGTTATTGCCGGAGCCTTCTACAGATATTATCTTTGTTGGTTTTACAACTACACCATCATCAGCAATGTTTGTACCGAGATATTCACCAATAAATTCGATCCTGAATACCGGAAGTGTGATACAAGCTGGATTAGCATTTACACCATCTGCTTCAAACACGATACCGATATTTTCTCTTCTAGCAACGTGATAATAACTTGGTACTAAAGTATCGATGATATCTACCAACAATTTCTTATGAGCCATTTTCTTTGCTTTATTGACAAGATCGTTGAACCAATCCTCAAATTCATAAAAATTATTGACACCATCCGGGAAATCTGGTTTCCAACGGCGTTCCCAATATTTTTTGTATGCTCGATTATCATTATCAATAACCATGAGCACCATTCTATCCAGGGATTCAATCGATTGACGCATTGCTCCCCGCAATGTCATCACATCACGACAATAGATGTCTGATTCGATCATGTTTTCGAGCCGTCGGCGTGATACGAAACCACGTTTCCGTCATCAACGATCAGAAGAAACTGAAAGTATTTAAATGTTATTGAAAACTGGATCAGTTAAGAACCCTTGAAAAAAAGGATGATGCATAACCTTTTTAATGAAATTCAACGTAATAATAATCATAACGATTAATCTTGCAAAACGAAGTGAAAACGAACCGTGCCAAAATTCTCGAAGTTTGAACCTATAGATATCACTGGAATCGATGCGACTAAAGAAATCACCGAGAAATTACCGAGACTGATCGATTCGGTCACCAAGATCGTCACGGAATGTATGCCAGAAGGTATTCGTAACCCTTGTGTGGTATATGATAGATCGAAACGACGCGAGGGATCGGACTATCTGAAAGAAGCTATATCAATCTTCAACAAGATCGCGAGTAATTACGACAGATTCGATCCTGGAAATAAAACCGTGAACACCAGCCTACGTAGATTATTGGGGGCTTTGAAAGCAAATCCTGATTATGGAGATAAATATGCCGATAAACTCTGGTTTTCTACACAAGATGTTAGTGTGAAAGAACTGGTGAATGGACTCATCGCGGTCGTGAAACGAGCCAATAGTCTCTATTATTGATTAAATCATCTTCACGGAAATAAAAAAAAAGTTTAAAGAATCACTCGGAAGCATATCTTCCAAAACGGTTTCTACTCTCGTTTAAATCGATATTGAGTACGACCATCGCGGATTTAGGGATTTTGGTCTTCTTGAACCTCACGGTGATCGCTATGTAATTCTCCCCGTGCAATTTCCAATAATCCCAACCACTAGCATCGCACCACGCATGTATATCGTAATGCTTGCGTCCTATGCCAAAATCGTTGATTTCCTTCTCGATCTTATCATATTCTTCTTTATTACGCGCTCGCCAGTTAATATGAGGTTCCAGATCGAACGTTAAGCTATCCACGGCTTCTAACTCTATATGTATGAGACCCGACACGTCTGAAACATTGATCGTATCGGGATAACATCGCCCACTAGGTGTTTGATGTGTATCCGTCGGACATTTTTTTTCGCTCATGGTAAATCACGTTATTAAATTATAGATAATGTGACATCGTTCATCCAAGATAAAAACTTTATTGTCGTATTATCTTTTTTAATTTTCTACGTCATTTTTTCGAGGTTCCAACGTTTCAAGTGAACGCCACCGAAACATTTATTTATGAAGAGAACGAGATCAAGATTATGTCGTGTCTAGTCAATGAACTGAAAGATCATGTTAAAAAAATAGAAGATAAGGTATCAAAATTATGAAAACTAATGTCATTTATTGTGGAGATAACTTGGAACGATCTTCCATAGCAGCTTTTTGAATCATGACAATTGCCTTGATCACGTCACTATTCAGTATTGACATATCCAACTTATTATGCTTGATGTGGTTGAAGATTTCTTGGGTAGAACTCTGGTAAGGAAGATTAGTGTTCCAATCTTCCTCGACAGCAAACCCGATACCAATCGTGTTGAATTTCTTAAAGCCTATTACAGCTTGCTTGTCGGATAATTTGACACGATAATCCCAATAATCTTCTCCGATTACCGGGGTCATAATTATTTCTTTACTTATAATTCCCATTTGAGCTGGAGAATACATTACAGACCTTCTCTCCAACACGAGTTCTTTATGCTTTACTTGTATTCTAGATTTCCTCTCGTTTGGATAGCATTTGCCAGTCTTGGTCAAATGTTTCCCTTCTGGACATTTTTTTTGTTCTGACATTTCTTATCACCTCATTAAATATTCATCAAATATTTATAATATTCTGGATCTGCATATAAGTCTTTTACATTTAAATGTGATAATAATCAAGAATCATCATTCGATTTACTCTCTTTCTTGACGCGTTCCAATTCCTTCAGTTCAACAAGTTTTTTTTTCTTCTCTTCCAACTCATTTCTAACTTCAAAATAACCGGTCGGTTTTATTTTTTGAGCGAAGATTATACAAGACGTGCAACTTGCATCGATCCAAGCAGAGCAATACCAGAATTTTGGTGGATCTTCATCTATTTCACCCTTTTCTTTCTTGAGATACTTGCAACAAATCCGATTGGTAGTTATCTGTATTCCTTTCTCATGTTTCAATATATCATCAATTTCTTCAATTTTCTTGCTTAAATACATGATTTCTTTCTCAAGAACAATGATTTTTTGTTTCCTGGATATTCTTGATTTCATCTCCGTGTGAAATCGCTCGTAAATTTGTTTCAGTAGTTCCACACGGCCAATAGCAATCAGTTTACACTGGTAAGTAATATGTTCATCGATATTTACATCTTCTTCACGTTTTTTCATCAAAGATTCTTGATACTCGTATTCATTGATCAATTTCTTCACATTAGCTTTTGTGAGGCTTATCTTGCCTTCGAGAGCTTCCTTGAGAAATATGACATTTCCCTCGTGCATGAACACGCCGATCTCATACATGCAATCTCGTTCCTTGATTGCGGCATCTCGAAGATTATTGATAGTATTCTCTTCTTCCAAGATGAGTTGCTGGATGTCATTTTTTGTAAGCATGATCGCCACGCGATCTATATTAACATAAATATTTAAACATTCTGTAAAATTAATTTTTGTATCATTTCAAATTTTCTTCCTTTCTTGATTTCATCATAAATGCGTCGTGAAATAGCAGGGGAAACGGCATTGCCTATTTGTTGTTGCTGTTCCAATCTATCTCCAGCAAGTTTATAATCCAACGGGAAACCCAACAACCATTTCATGACATCTGTATCAAACGGGTTCTTCGGCATTGCTTTCAACACGCCAACATCCACGAGAAACCGTGCAAGACCACGGTATTCTTCTCTCGTTTTTCGGTAATCTTGTTTCCCGTGTCCTATGCCGCGCATGTGAGCGATAGGTGTTTTCACGGTTTTTTTCCATGCATGACCATTCACGATGATTTGCTTGAAAGGAGCTGGAAAAAACCGAGGAAAATTACCAGCGAACATCCGTTCACGTCGATCCGGCAATCCAACATCGGTTGCCTTGTAACGAGTGATGTATTCCTTTGGAATTGCATTGTATAAAACATGTTTTGGATCTTCAAAATATTTTTCAACTTCGGTGACTTCTTCTATGATCCAGATATCCGGTTTTAATAAATCTTTAATTTTCAAGCAAGTTTCTATGATCGACGTGTCAAGATCTCTTCTCGGATTACTTCTTGAATGATTTTGGCATGGCGGGGAAAAAATTAGATAATTTACCTTTCCAAGCACCGAGATGTCGAGATCCTCGACTTTCACGTTGATGATCTCGCAATTTGGAATGTTTGCCTTGTAAGATTCGAGCGCGATGTTCCAGTTATCGACAGCAATGAATTTAATACCCGGATCGATGAATCCGAACGAGAATCCGCCACAACCGGAGCATAAATCGACAAGCGTTTTCACGTTCAGATCACTTTCAAAAATTTAAATAATGGTTCTTGCTTAATCGGAAGTATTTTTTTAAAGTCTGGTTCAATTGATACATTTTCTTTAAATTGTTTTCCTTCTAAAATATCTTCAAGAGTATATAATTTAATAGTAACGCGTTCATCATTAAATATTCTTGATTTTTCTTCTTTTGCATCTTTTGAAAATTCTAATCCTATTACGATACCTGTTTTTTTATTTAATCTTTTCATATCGGTTAGGAATAACGAAATTACTTGTCTACCTACACTAGATTTTTTAATTTGAAGAGGATAATTAGTTATATTTGTCATTCCGTCTATTCCTTTGTCCTTGCTTTTTTTATAACAAACCGCATTCATTCTATCACATATGAAATGTTGAAATTCATATCCCTCCATTTCGAGTATATTTTCCTTTGAAAGATCTATACCTTTTATTCTTTCATAAGGAATTCCTAATCTAGTAGCAGATATTTTACAAGCATTCAAATCTGCATCGATTCCAATATAATGACGTTTTAATCGTTTTGCTACAACAAGAGTAGTTCCAGTTCCACAATAAGCATCCAGAACAATATCACCTTCATTACTACTTGTTTTTATAATACGTTCTAGCAAAGATTTTGGCTTTTGTGTAGGAAAACCTGTTATTTCTTCCCTTTCCAATGATATATCATCCCATAAGTCAGAAATAGGAATTCCTTTAATATCTTTATCATAAACTTTTTTATAAGGTCTTCCGGATGTTGAATAATGAATTAATCCTTGTTCATCCAATTTTTTCATTGATTCTATGGGTCTTCTCCAGATATCAATAATTCCTTTCCATTCATATTCATAACCACCACCATACAATCCGCGAGCATCCAATCTATCCTTTCTAAATTTCCCTCTTTCATCTTCACCATCGAAAACATGGTCTGTATATGGCTTATATTGTTTGTTAAACACAGAATTATTACTTTTTTGATAAAATAAAATAGTATCGTGAACTTTACCATATGTTTTTGAATCGTTATGTGTTCCAGTTCTATTCCATATTATTTCTGCGGTCAATTTACCAAATAATTTATCACATCTAACTCGAAGATACGCGTCCGCGTGCCAATCGCAATGAAGGTAAAAACTGCCTTTCTTTTTTAAAATATTATAAATTATTTCTATCCTGGGTATCATCGTTTCAATATAAGATTCTATTCCTTGCCAAGTATCAACAAATCTTATTTCAGTTTTATTGGATAAAAATCCTTTTTTATCATCATTACTACAAAATGGAGGATCAATGTACACAAGATCTATTGATTCCGGTTCAATTTTTTTCATCCAATCAAGATTGTTTCCATAATAAATGGTATCTTCATACTTCATAATTTTTCTATCCTCTCTTCAATTTTCTTAACACGATTTTTTAATTCGTTGAAAGCACGAGACTCAAGTAATTCTTTATCAAAATTAGATATATCTTCATTGTTATTCAATAGTCTATTTATATCAGATATTTTAAATCGCCGGTGACCAGTAGGTAAAATTATACATTCAATTTTTTTATTTTCTACCCATTTTCGTAATGTTTGTTCATTGATACCTAATAATTTCGCTGCTTCCTTTATTTTCAATAATTCGTCTTGCATAAATTATATGAAAAGTATAGATAATATAAACGTTTTTTATCAAAAATTATAACACCTTCAATTGCTTGAAAATGATGTCTTTTTTCTCGAACATACCACATTCTTCTTCTTGCGTGAACATCGTTCTATTCAAGTAAATGCATTGCATCTTGTTCACGTCAGTAAGACATTCGTTTTTACTTCCCTTGAACTTGCACTTATATTCTTCCATTTTTTTCACGGTATTCCTGGAAAATAGAACTTGTATGTCATATCCAATTCAACGAAAGCATTGCTCGTGCTGGTGAAAAAAACAAAGAAGTGATCGCTTTCATCAACATAATATTCCAATGTATCTCCGGTTTCATTAATAGAGCAATCCAAATAATTTATCGAACCGTTACCAAGAGTTGCTTCGATCAGATCATCGCCAGTTATAATATATCCATTAACACTAACATTACTCATGAAATCCACGATTATAATATCATTGATTCTAAAATAACCTAAACCGTAGAAATCTTCTCCGTTTTCACCGATATCCAATTCCATGTATTCGTGATATGTTCTATAATTGGTAGGAAATGGATAAGGAAAAAATATCATTGTTGGTATCAATGGAATTGCCAAGATCGTGATACAAATGAAAAAATACTTGTTATGATCATCATTTTTAATTTCTTTCATTTTCAAATCACTTTGTTTTGTTTTGTCGTGTGAAAAGCGATGAATTCCGGCGTTAACGCTTTCGATAACCTCGCGTTAATGATCTTCTCGTATTTCGTGCAAATCTCGAATCCTATACCATTCCGGTTCAAGTGCTGGCAAGCCTGGAGCGTGGTTCCCGTTCCTAGAAACGGTTCTAAAATCGTTTCTCCAGCAAAGCTCCATAGCTTTATGCAACGCCTCGGTAATTCCAGCGGAAAAGTAGCTGGATGGCCTTCAACATGTGAACCTGGAAAATTCCAGAGTTGATTCGTGTATTCTTTCCATTCTTCCTTTGTTAGCCGTGATTTTTCCTTTTCAACGAGCATTTTTTTATCTGGTCTGCTTGAAACATCATCTTTTTTTCTAAAAATGAAGATATATTCGATGCGAAATGCGATATGAGCATTCGGAGGATATGGGTAGCTTCCAAGAATCCCCGCGTTGTTCGTGCATTGAGCATTGCACGTACCTATTTTATACCAATAGATAGTACCCACGTTGAAAAACCTGGCAGATTTCAAGACTTCGCAAGCAATATGAGCTCCTAACGGGATAGCATAAAAATTACCTCTATTTGCTTCGCCTTTTACTGAACTCGTGACTGGTATATCACGGATGTTGATTATCATCCTTCGCCCTTCCTTGAGAACTCGATAACATTCCTTTAAAACCTTGTTCATGCTATCAAGATAATCATCAAGAGATTGATCAAACCCTATTTGATCATCAATACCATAATCTTTCACGTTCCAATATGGAGGGGAAGTCACGATCAAGTCAATTGAATTGTCATTGACACGATTCTTCATTCCGTTGATACAATCCTCATAATATACAGATTGCTTGCTCAATCCGTTATCGTAAGTTTTACTTGACATCGTACCACGAATCAATCCTCAAGATGATCGTGACCTTGTACCCGCAAGAACACATGACCTTTGCTTCGCAACCATCGTAAAACCCGTCAAACATCTCGAACAGATCATCGTTGGATATTTCAGTATTGCATTTCGGACATATCACAGTCTTGTCTTTCGTTTCATCCATTCTGATTATCCCTGCTTGTGCTTTTCATTCAACTGTTTCATGAAAGATTCTATTTTCTGGAGACATCCAATGCTAAACACGATTCCTAGATTTGAAAAAAGGCAATATTGCCTCCACGGGGAATGCCATTTCACGATACCTAGAACGGAACCACTATTTTTATTCTCGATTGCCCATATTTCAGTTTTCAATTTCACGTTCACCAATTGCCTTGCAATCATGTATTGACCCAATTCGACTTGCTTTTCAATCATTTTTATCATCTCCATTTTTTAACGATTTTAAGAAATTTTCGTAGGTGATGCATTCTTTATAGTATTTGCATTGTAAATTGCAAGCAATCCACTTGTTGTGAAATTGATCACAATACTCTTCTTTCGTGACCGGCGACAATACCGGCTTTTGAATAGTTTTACTCGATGGTTTCATCCACGATATCGTTAACTTCATCAAAATTTCCCCATTTTCCAGTAATTCTTTTCACGAAGATCGTCGTTCAAATCACCTTGGTTTGATTCGTGGTAGTTATCTCGTAATTAGCTATCAAGATTTCGGTAACCGGCTTTCTATCCTGGGCATTGCAACTCACGGAACGGGATACCAGGTGCTCGACTTGATAATATCCTTTGAACAATGACTTGATGAACGGTACGGAATGGTTACAGAGCAAGAACTTCCAACAGTTCTTGTTTATTTCATCTACAAAAATCCGCAACTTGATGAAATCTGGATCGCGCCATGAATCCTTGCTGTAAGATGTGAACGAAGCAGTTTCAGAAATGGGATAATACGGAGGATCGAGAAAGAAGAATATTTTTGTATCATCGACTATTTTAATCTTGCTCTTGATGAAATATTCGATCACGTTGAAAATCGTTTCGTAAGATCTGGATTGGATGAAAATATCAGCATCGTTGAAATATTTCGATAATGCAATGATATTCTCCGGATTTGAAATGCGCTTCATACCTTTCAGATCTTTTGCATAAGGAGAATTCATTTCACCACTTGCGTTTTCTCGATATAATCCGTTGAAGCATCTCGCGTTGAGATAAATGAATCTTCCAGCTTGTTGTACAATTCCCATGTTCTCATTTAAACATTCATTCTGTTCCATTTTCATTTGTTCACGTTTCTTTTTAGCGTCGTTGAACTCGTTTCTCGTTGCATAGTAATGATCTTCCGTGTCGTGCTTGTCGTGAAATTCAAGTTCTTTTATCAATTCATTCGGATATAAACGTATCATTTTATAGACGTTGATGATATCCTCGTTGATGTCGGATATGATAGCACGCTGTGGTTTTTTATAAATGAGCATCGCGGCAGAACCGGCAAAAGGTTCTATGTACAAGCAATCATTAAAATCGCTTGGTAAAAACCTGGCGAATTGTTGTATATTTTTACATTTTCCGCCAACCCAACGTAAAACTGGATGTATTTTGCCCGTATCAGATCACCTTGCTTTGCCGTGATTGCAATGACGGATTGAATTGTCTCATCCGACATTCTTCTATGTCAACACCCGTGCCATGTTCAAAAGCACATAGTAAACTACCGGTGCCACAAAACGGGTCTAGCACGCGTTTATCACCGACTATCTTGAAAAACATGCTCGTGAAAAACAACGGTTTCTCGAACTTGTGAATTTTATCGATCAAGTTATTGACGGATAATACCTCCGGGTACGTTCCTTGGGATAATTTTGGCGAACGTGAAGGATCATTGGAATGCAAGCCTATTTGACTTCTTTTAGGGCATTTACTTTTCAGATCGTTTCTAAAATTAAACTTGAAATCTCCTTTCTTGAAATATGCAATGAATTCTACCTGGCGAAGAGGTCTGTCAAATCCTATCCAGTTCGTTCGATTCTTGTTCCATATTTGATACGCGTGAAATATCCAGTTACCTTGATTTATTTTCAAGTCGATCAATGCCAGGAGATTGCAGAACGTGATCAAGAACGCGTCGTGTTTCGTTTCTCTCGAAGTTTTATCCATGAAGGACTTGTAATCGAATATCCATTGACTCGTGTTGATGAGTTCATTATCCTTATGAGCTTCGTATGGAATGTCGGTGATTATTCCGTCAAACAATTCTGGAAACTCGATCTTGAAATAATCTCCCTTGATGAATTCCATTCAAATCACCTTGACTTGTTTTGATTTCGATGAATCCCACTTATCCTTTTCTGGATCATAATTCGTGATGACTATTTCTTTTCTATCAATGCGTTCTTCTCCCTGTTCAGCAAGCGTGATGAAGTTGGAAAAATCTTTCTCTTGAATGAAGAAACCGTCGTATAATTTTCGTATGTAATCGCTTGACGTGTATGATATCATGAATTTTCCCTTGATAGATCGTAGCAAATTTGCAAGATCCTCGTGATCCTTCGTGGAAAAATCGTTCTTGTAATAGTTGGAACCGATGTCATAGTATGGTGGATCTAAATAAAAGAACACGTCTTTCATGTCGTATTTTTCTATCATTTCCTTGTAATCACGATGCTCGATACAAACTTTATCGAATCGTTTCGCAAAGAATTCCACGTTCGCGCGTACCGTAGACCATGAAAATTCTCTTCTCGTATGTATAACGCGAGTGTTACCGAAAAAAGGCGAAACAGATTGCCATTTACCTCCAAACGCGAATCTTGATAGATACATGACTGCAATTGCTCTATCCACGTCATCTAGCCAAGATTTATTTTTCATCTTATCAACATATTCATCGAACAAGGATCTTGAACTAGGCAAGAATTTAACTCGTTTCACGAGTTCGTCGGATTTATCCCTAAGTACCTTGAAAAAAGTATACATGTCATCGTTGATGTCATTATAAACTTCTACCTTTGATTTATCCTTCTTGAAAAGAAACGATGCACTACCACCAAAAACCTTGACGTACCAATCATGCTGCGGGAACATCGGAACTAACCAGTTCACGAGATAATGCTTTCCTCCCGGATAAATGATGAGCTTGGCTGTCACGGACATGAACTAGACAAGACATGAATCGTTTAAAAAGATTTTTCATGAAAATTTAAAGCTTGTTCGCAAGGTTTCCACGGAATCGCGTGGAATGAAAGCAAAAGTCAAGCCGTTTTCACTGGTTTCGATTCTTGATGTTTTTATACCATTTTTTTCGAGCAAGTCCTTAACAACTTTTAAAAATTCTTGCATCAAATCAATTCGTGCATTGATGATGGCTTGATCAAAATTGGAATAGTATATTTCTCTATAAACACGATGCTTGTCGATGTTGAAACCAAATTAATTCACCGCGTATTTTCCTACCGTTTTTTTCTTGCAATAATCACAATTACAATTCATCAAACCGTTGAACCAAGACTTATCCTTGCAAAATTGGAATATATCATCGATATTAAACAGAGTATAACCTTCGCTAATGCTATAATGTTCCTTGTCATTTCTATCATCCTTGAATAGTTCAAATGAATTGTATGAAGCGACTTTCCATTTCTTGTCGATGATCGAAAATATAAGGTATTCATCTTGCGGTTTTTCAAAAAGCAATTGAACACGATACATCAAACGATCCCCTTCTTTTTTTCGATTTCTACTCGTTTAAGGGTTCTTTTCAATAACACGTCAGCATACGTCATTATATCCCTAACAAGTGCTTGTTCTGCATCAAGAATTGCCGAAACTTTTGCATCCTTGCATTTTTCAGCATATCTTCTTGCAAGGCCTAGCACGACTAGTTGAAATTGATTTACTTCTTCGGAATCGTAATCAAAATAGATTTCTTCATACATTTCCATGATCTCGTTTAATTCATCTTGTTCTCACGATGAAAATATAATGAAAAATATTTAAATTTAATGCAAAAGGATCAAACGCTGATTTCCGCCTGGTAATTTTCAGCATACAAGCTGTATTCTTGCGGAACCAAGGTCAGAAAAGGAAATAACTCGACATCCTTTAAGACATGGTTATTTCGCATGTTAGGATCGAATTTCTCTCGCAATAATATAACGACACGGAATTTGTTCCCGATCTTGATGATTCTATAATCTAAATTCATGAGATTGCTCATCGTATCTTCCAGGACTTCGTTAGTCTTGCGTTTTTCGATCTCGATGATCTTTATCTTGTTCTTGTAGATCTCGATGCTAAATTTGTTGTCCTTGAGCAGATTCAATAATTCGAGAATTTTGACTTTCTTCAAATGAAAAATTACAGACATTACCTATCACCATTATTATTTTATCTTTATAATGTTTATCGTGTTTAACAACGAGAGCATACGTGTTAGATTGACTTATTTTTGATAACGTGACAAATGCCTTGTCATCGAGAATTTTTTCTTTATCAAACGTGATATGATACACGTTTCTTATTTTTAATAATTCGAGAAAAGGAAGTTCGGACAATTCTTTAACGGTTAGCTTGGATTTGTCAAGTTCTTCTACACGTTGCTTGATAGAATCGATAGAAAGACCATTTTCTCCTATCTTGCCTTCAACAACATTCTCTTTCAAGAGTGTACGAAGATCAGCGAGTGACATTTGAAATGTCATGTTATTTAAATGATATAAACCAACTTATTTAAATATATCTAAACACTTTTATGCAAAACACATAATAGTCTCGACTGGAGATTAATTAATCATGTATCATAGACTGCAAAAAAATCAAATAGAATCAGATGATTATACCTTACCCATTTATTTTTTATTCGGATTGTACACGATATACGTAATTGTCTGGTCTTTGGTGAAAACAAACGATCTAAGTATATTTTCGCTCAGTTTCTTAAATTTAAACATGACAATAACAACGTTGATCTTCAACAGAAAAATACTTAATAGTTATACTGCCGCTATATGTATTCCGTCGTGGGTAGTCGCTTCTTTCGATATTTTCTTTAGTTTTTTCTTTCCACCTTATCTCGCAAACTTGGTTTTTCACGCGACTATAGCAGTATTAAGTACGTTTACTTTGTTTAGAAAAAACACGAACAATAGTTTCGCTTTCTTGTCTGCAATCTTCATATCTTTTTATTTCTTGATGATGAGAAATAACGGCATACTTATACATGTAAATTATATCACTTTATTCATGGTTGATAACGCGTGGCTTCAAGTTTTGATCATATTTACATCATCGGTCGTTTCGATATTGCTCAATTTGTTAATTAAATCAACAACGAACATCAAAAAAAAAGAAATTAATAAATTTTGGTAAAAACTTTATTGTCTATAAATCTTCTTTTCTCGTTTTAAGATCTTCGAGTATTATCTTCTCACCTTCTAATATTTCCCTTTTAGATTTAATGACATTTTTCAATCGGAAGATATAATCTATTGAAGTGACGAGACCGGTAATCATCATTATATATTCCTTTTCGTTTGAATCTTCATCTACATAGATACTGACATACGAAGGATCGAGAGAGCGAACGTTGAGTTTTTTACAAATTTTATCTGTCTCAGCAATCAACCAGGGTTTTCCTTGCTTCTCGAAATTACTAACAACATCAATCATCACTTTCATTTCTCTATTGATTTCATTAATTTTCATTTCTACATTTTTTATCTTGAAATCGCATTCTTGCATGTTGTTTATTTTCATAACTGAGGGTTGCAATTTCTTGATTTGATTTTTCACGAGAAGAGAATTCAGTATTTTCTTGTTCACTTCCAAGAGAAGTTTTTTGTCTAATAGTGTTTTTTCAAGTTCCACTATTCCAGCTTCTTGTTTGGTAATAATCAATTTCAGTTCATCGATTTCTTTCTTGATTTCATCCACAGACATTGAAAGTTCTTTTATTTGCATTCGTGTTCCCTCAGGTTCATCCGTTATTGATTAAATTCATCTTGATGTCATCGCGTGTATATTTTATTTATATTTTATTTATATAATCATTTAAATTTAAATTTAATGTATTAGTATTAAAATCAATGAAACGTTTTTATATGAGATAGACCATTGTTATTCAATATCATTAAAAAGTGATTTGTCATGGCATGTCCTTCATCCAGTATTCATAATCTCGTATGGACAATGATTGGTTATATGAGCAGTTCTCCGGGATCAGAACGTGAACATTATTTTCATGAAGATATGAAACTATTGCAGAAAGCCTTTCCCACCGTGAAAATATCATCAAGAGATTACGTGATAAAAAGGTGCGGTGGCGACACGTGGAGAAATATAACTAAACTATCTTATGAACTGCGTGATGAAATAGATAAACTGCCCGAAAATCAAAAAAAAGCGATAGAATTCGCATTGATCTCGATCCACTGGGCATAATCTTCCTTTTTTTAGACTTATATGAAGAGACATAGTTAACGTGATTCTCATGAGTAACAAATCAAGCACTATTATCACGAAAAAATATAAATGGATCACGCTTCTAGTGATACTTCTCGTTGTTGCTGTTAGTGGAATTCTTATCTCCGTGTTTATTTTAATCAAACCGATGACTCATAGATACGTACTCGATTTTTCAGCATATCCAAATAATGATTTTCCCATTGAATCGCAACAAAATTGGACAGTATATCAAGGAAGACCTGGTTATGCTAGTAGATTTATTATTCAAGAAATACACACCATCGGTAATTCTTTATCGCCTTCGAGCGAAAATCACGTCAATATGCTTGCGTGTTATGGAGACGGCGAGATTGATTATACTTTCTCTAACCCGACAAACACGATCAACGCAAGTTGGATGCGATTTAAAGTATGGGCTGTCATTTCAAGTGGTTATTTCAGCATTGGTATACTCGGTAAAGGATTTGATATGATGCAAACTGTTCATTTCGATGTTAGAAAGAAACCACTCGGTGATCCGTCAACGAACGTGATGCTATCGAGCAATTTTAGAGTTGGAGAAACGCGTTTCGATTTCATCAAGAATATATTACCAAATGCTCTTGTTGATTTCACGATCTTCTTCATCAACAACACGCATTACACGATCAGATACACGAATCTTGAAACCTTGCAAGAAATCGAAAGCGAAGCATTGCATCTCGATCCTACATTTTATGGAACACATGCATCGATCAACGGCTTCTACATCATTTCAAACGATTTGAAAAACGAGCCGGTTGCATATCTCGAAAGCGTCGAGACCAGCTGGAACGCGTTTGATTAAAAAATAGAAAAATTCTTTTTATTTTTATTATTCTTGATTTTCTGATGATAAACTGGAGGCAATACATGCCAGGACGTGGTAGTTCACTCAAAAAGACACAAAAATTTTTCTGGTATCTTCCAACGTGAATTCCTAGCGCGTATATCAGATTTAATCTTGTTCAATGCTTCTTCGTGTTTTTTTGTTCTATTTCTTAATTCATCAACGAATTTTTCCTCGTGAAATGCATCGAGACCTTGTTTTTTCATGCCTTCGAGAACGCTTTTTTCACGTTCAAAACCATTTTTAGCATTTTCCAAATCGATCTCTGCCTTATCCAAACTTTTAAAATCGATATCTATTACTTTCAATTGATCCGTACTAAGAAACGAAACGATTGTTCCAAGTTCTCTCATCAATGAATCTTCTTTTGTTCCAGGTTTGATGTTATAACGCATAGTAATGTAATCAAGAAATATTTTGATATCTGACGGACTTAATATTGGTTTTTTACGGATAGGACAAGCTTCCTTATCAATGAACGATGCTCCAAGGATTTCAAGTGCATTTTTTCCTTCGGCTGGAACATACCAGGCCTTGGCTTCTTGATTCCAGCTCCGTCCCGGTATTTTTTTTATTTCATTTATAATGACTGGATCGTAGTCGAAAACAACGCGGTAGAATTTGCTCCCGTCTTTCATGGTAACGAGAGCAGCTAGAATTTTAGGATGTTTTTTTTCGCTCATTTTTATCACTTTGTTTGAACATCACGAATGAAATAAATAAAGATTTTGTAGAATTCAAGCATTGAGAACGATGACTCGTGAAATGGGAAATCCCTTTTCATGATAAAGACCAGTCGTGATGATTCCCTTCGCGTTCAAGATATCAAGGGCTTTCACGACCTTGTTCACTGGAAACTTCTGCTTCAGCACCGTTTTTAAAATGCCTTGCGGGGCTGTCTTGATTTCATTCAAGATGCTTTGTAATTCTTTTTTTCCGAGCTTGGTGTTTTTCGTGTTCATATTCATCACCAAGTGATATATATACAAACCGATATTTAAGTCTTTTGTATAGATTCATCTTAGATTTTCAATCTTTTCTTTCATTATTCAATTCTTCTTTGTTAAAGTCTTTTCTTTCATCCTCTTCTTCAACAGTTTTATAGTTTTTTAAAATATATTCGCGGTTCTTGCATTCCCAACTCAGTTTTTGCACAATCTTTACACATGAATGCTGATTTACCGTCAACAAACGTGGTTATCATATCTCGTATTTTCAAACCAGTTTTTTTACATTTCACGCATTCTACCATAATATATCACCTTTCGAACGATTGTATATAAACGATAGAATTTAAAGTTATGGTGTAGCAAATCTTAAATCTTTCTTCGATAAATAATATGCAATCGTGTATATTTATGCTCGAACATTCAACAATCTTGCCAGGAAATTTCTTGACCTTCTCGAAACGAGAAATGGTTGAAGAAATCATTTTTTTATATGAAAAATATCCTTCAATCGCGTCAAAACATGTAACTTCTCTACTTGTCGAATGTGATAAAATACTGAAAAACGTGCTCGATTCGGTGAAAGGGTTGAAGATGAAAAACATTGGTAAAGACGGAAACGTGAATTTCTACATTGATAATGCATCCACATTAGCATCTGTTCATGTAAAGCGTTCTCTCTTTACCGTCAATGAAAAAATATTGAAAAAAATATCAACCAATATAATAAATGATGTTACATCATTTTTTTTTACTTTTTAGATAAATTCAACAATACCGGATATGAATTGGTTTCAAATCTTTATATAAAATGCCCGAAAAGACCACCGATTTTAGTCGGTGGATGAATCAGTATTGAATCTATGACGGATTGATTCCGCGTACATCTGCAATCCCTTCAACGTCTTGAAAAACTTCTTCTCGTGTCTTGATCTTTTGGTCTTGTTATTCGTGTACATGTAAAGAGTTATGATATCGTTATCGATGATCGGGTGAACATGTTCCCATTCTTCCATTTCCCCAAGCGTGAGTCCTTCAGATGGATAAGGAACTGAAGGAATAGGACGCAGCTTGACGATCAACAAGCGGTCATCTTTACCAGAACGAAGCGTGACTAAGACATGTCTTTCAAGAGGATTTTTTCTAACTTCAGTAAATTGCTCCTTCAATATCGATTCGATCTTGTCGAGATCGATGCACATTTTTTTACATTGTACCATGCTATTTCACTTTTTCATTTTTTCAAGTAACCTGGCCTATCCTTCAACGGCTTGATCCGTTTCGCCTTTTCAATTGCTGGCTTCCAATATACAGCACGGTTTTCCCGTATCTTATCGAGTACCGGGCCAAAAGCTTTGTTTATCTCATCCGTTTTTTCTATCGTGTTATATATCTCTTTCTGTTGATCAATGGTGAACAAGCTATTTATGGACTTTCCAAATTTGTTCTTTAGATAAACATTCGTGATGTCCTTGACCATCTGATCACGCTTTGTCATCCAGATAATACCCTCCTCACTTTGCTCGTTCCCGAAGTTGAATATCTCGTACATGTCTCCTCCCCATCGACCAGAATAGTTCTGGATGACCCTCTCTATAATCGCTTTCACGCGAGGAAACAATTGCTTCGGTTGGTCTATCTTCACGGCAGCATTTGCCTTCGAGAGATATTTCTTGAATATCGCGATAGATTCTTCCCTGTTTATCTCCTTGACAATACCGCCGCTACCGTAGAAAAATCTCTTGTTATACTCGCTGAAAACGAACGTGTAACTACCGTCGTCTTCTGCATCGCAAGACTGGACAACATCCAACGTTCGCTTGTGAAGGCAACGGTTTGAAAGATCGTCCAGATCGACAATGTTCGTTCCAGTCTCCCTAGCAGCGAGGATGAAGTTCTTGATGGTTCTCAATTCAGTCCTATCGTGGTACGTGAAATCACTTTGATAACAAGTAACGAAATCAAGAATCTTGAAATCTTCTTTTAACTGTTGATAGTATGATTTGACTACCATATGAAAACACCGTTTGAATGATATATAATAGACAATCATAATATTAAATGTTTTGAACACGACAAGTCTTCAATAATTTTTTTAACAAAATTGTTCAATGAATTTTTTAGCCTTTTCAAGTAATTCAAGCAATTCTATTGCGTTTTTATCTACAATAATTTCTTTGTTGCTTGTTTTCGTGGTTATCGTGTTCCAAAATTTCACGTCATGAATCACATTATCAATTTCGTTTCTGATATATAATACTCCTTGCATTTTTTTCATCACCTTTTTCAACAATACCGGATATGAATTGGTTTCGTTCCGTCCAAGTTAAAAACTTTATTGAATTCGATCCTGAATTCTTTCATATGAATCCTTCCGATATCAAAACATTTTTCCAGCCGCAATGACTACATTTTGTATCGATTGGTATCATTTCGTTATTGCATTGAAAACATTTTAATTTGTTCGTCACGACAGCCTGTGTAAACAACATGACGAGATCATCTATTTTATCAAAGTTTTTCTTTTTATATTCTATATATTTTTCACAAGTCTTGATAATATAATCTATTTTCTTTTGCGCTGCTTCACTATCATCATTATTCGTAAAATTTGTTTCTTTTATAAAACCTCCAATGATAGCAAACGATCCGAAATTTTTAATCTCGTCTCTTATTGATCCAATGTTAAAAATGGCACCGTCTGGTAAAATAATCGCTGTGACTATTATCATTCGCATGTGTATAACATCGAATACTAAGTATTTAAATCTATTGATATATATAACTTTTCAAGATTACAAGAAACGGAGACATCGTAATAATCAAATCGAAATTTCCTTTTTTGTCCTTAAAATTCCGATGAAAAAAATTTATGAATACTTCCCTTCCGTACCGGTATCATAAAATAAATACGTGGTACTACTATAATGTTTCAAGGTAAATGTTTTTAAATAACGTCATTGAATATTGTTACATCATAGAATGGTGATTGATGTGGTCAATATCAAGATTTTATTGCATAGAACGAAACCGGTTGCTGTTTTTCTTGCCGAACAACAATCGGATATAGAATTATTGTTTTTTAATTACCAGATTCATTATAAAGAGTTTGATATAAGTCCTACATTCACTATAAAAGGCAGTGTCATCAAGGTGCTTTCTGAAAGAGGTGAATACTCTGTTAGAATTGATAAACAAAAGAATATATCGCAATATCCTTTTGATGATGTACCATTCGTTATTCTTGGAGATGGTGATATATTACTCAGAATGGCAATTTCTCTTGACAAGCGAAAAGAAGAATTCTTGGAACTTGATCAGAAGAAAAAACGATCCGGTATGCTATTTGGTGATGACGAAGAATCTAGCGGAGGAATGGGAGATTTATTTAGTAGTGATGATCATGGCAGTGAATCTAATGAAGATTCTAGTCCGGACATCCTTCCAGTATCAGATGATAAAGAAGATAGTAAAGACGAGAAACCGGCTGCCTGATTTTTCATTCATCGAGAGAAAAATGGTTGCAGAGCCAGTCCATTTTAACAAACCCGTCGTGCTTCGTGCAATACAACGGATAAAATCTCTTGTTTTTCTTGGTTATTTCTATCCATCATTCATTTTTCACCAGTATAACTTTAGAGAATTTTATATCGATGTCTTCGATATAATCTTGTAACCATTCAACGAGGGTTTGATCGTCGTCAAAAATACGAAGATCAGCTGGGATTTCACTTTTTTCATTCGTTCTAATTTCCCGTTCAAGAAAGTTATATTTTCGGTCGAGATAATGCTGCCGGTTATCGAACGGGAACAGTTTTAACTTGCATTTTTGCTTTTCAAACACGCCATTTTTCGCAAGCCATTTTTCCGTGATGATTTTATGATATAAATTCCGTCCGGAATGATAGATAACTTCTATTGCTATCACGTACAATTCTTTAAATATTTCATTAAAAAATTTAGAAACTGGTGCATTTATAAGCATGTCTATAAATTTAGATGATCGTTTTATTTCTTCCAAATTAGATGTGCTCGGTAATTGCTGTAGAAATGTAAAAGGAGATATGTTCATCGTTCCATCGATATCAGAATATAATTTTATTTTTTCCATAAGATCGGTATATAACCCGTTATATTTAAAGTTTATGCTCAGAACAATGGAACATAAGCGAAATTGATTTGATTTCCTAAAAATATAGATGATCTATCCGTTATCTTTTTAAAACGTATCACGAATCCCCATAACAAATCAAATCTTACCATATCTTTTGAATTTAAAAGAGCCAATTTTTTTTTACATTCGATTATCGTATTAAATCCGTCCCTTCTTGCTATTTCTAACGTGATTTCTTTCATTTGAACGGGAAAAATTTCCGTGACAAGCGCGATGAAGAGAATTTGATCGATTTTTTCCTTGTTTGGTTTTCTTCTCCGTGCAACTATCTTTACTTTATCATTCACGATGAAATCTGGAACGAAAAGCATTCGTATCGTTTGATCCTTTTTTCCATTGATGAGAAGAGGAAAATGGCTTTCGACCGTGAAATTGATAGATTTCATACGAAAAAAACATCGTGAGAAAATATAAATATTTGTCATGAAAAAATAAAATGTCATTTAATCTTCAAAAGAGTGTCGATTTGCTTTGCATAATCTTCTTTGCATCGTGACCCTATGAATTTCTTTCCTTTCTTAAATTCACCATTTTGCAAGAAAATAACGGTTGGTACTGCTGTTATATCGAATTGTCTCGTTATTTCCTTGTTTTCGATCTCATCGATGTCTATGCTGAAGAATTTAATATCAGATTTTTTCTTCTCGTGTTCAATTAATAATTCTTCAAGTATTGGTCTTGTCTGTTTGCACGGGCCGCACCACGTTGCCGTGAAATCAAAAACTGTTATTTTTGCTGATTTTTTACTTTGTTCAAAGAATTCCTTTCCTTTTACTTCTATTATCATAAATGTACCTCATTTCACTTGTAAGTGAATGTTTTAATCAATGTATTTAAAAGTTTACCATGAAAAAAAATAACTTGCGTCATAAAAGACATTTGATCTATTAAAATCTATTTCTAAACTTTAACTAATGCCTTGTCAACAGTTCCAAATTAAATGATCATTGGTGATCATTTAATTACCCACGTCATATCACGGAAAAAAGGTATGTTTCGAGCGGATGTTCATAATCAATGATTGTTTGTTGCGTTTTTTGGGTCAACGCGTTGTAGAAAATCAACGTGCATTTTATTTCCTTGTCTAGAAAATCTTTTTTCAGTTTCTTTGCTTCTATGATTTCGGTTTGAACCTTGTCTTTTGGTATCGATACCGATGTCCTAGTCCTTGCATCAACGGAATAACATTTTAAGGAAAAAACGTCTATGTTACCATTCTTATACCATACAACAAGATCTGGATTACCAGCTGCTGTTTTTCTGATTACTTTATCGACTTCTGGTTTATTCTTGTAATAATCTTCCATGTATTCTTCATATCTACGACCTGCTATTTTCGCAACCCACTCACCGATACGACGTTTTACAACTGTAATGTTTGATGCTACACATTTGTATTTAAGAGCGAGATCTTCCACTTGGTTTTTTGAGTCGATTGCATCAAGAAATATATTAGCATGTTCTGGATTCACGCCTTGATTTACATTTTCTTTATATTTTTGAACTCCATATTCTATGATTTGTTTCACGTCAATGACGAATTTTCCCTCTTCTTGCATCTTATCACCTTCGTCGTCAAAATCATCATCTTCACCATCTTCAACCGCGAAAGCCATGTCTTTGACATTAGATTGCTTATCAATTATTTTCACGTCATCATTTTTAAACGTCAATATACGTGCTTTAGCAAACACGGCAGAAATGATTTCATCCATGAAGATTTCTTTTGCAAGATCCGTCGTGACAGCAACTGATTTAATGTAGGATTTTTGTAATTTTGCAACTCCGTCTTGCTTTGCTTGAGCCAAAACCTTTTCCATAAGTAGATTGATCAATTTTTCTTTCTTTTCTAGACTGAGTTTGACATTCGAGTATCCTTGTGCTTCCTGGATTTCAGTTTTTCGTTTTGCACTGACGCGTTCATAATATTCATCCAAACCGGGATCAATAGTGATCCGGAACATCCCAACGCCTATGTGTTCCTTGGATCTGGTTGAAATCATTGTAACAGTAACCCGGCGAATTTTATTTACGGCAATAATGGTCAAGTAATAGTCAACGTTTTTCATCTCGATAAATTCTGGAGAAATGAAAATAATGTTTATTCCTTTCTTACGTGCTGCCACACGAAGGATATTTTCTAAATTATCAACTGAAATGGAGCTGCCCTTACCATGTTGCTGTGGCATCTCATCCTGAAAAATTATATCATTAGTTTTGAATTTCTCAGAAATTATTTCGTTTGTTTCTGAATTAGAATACGTAACATAAACATGAAAAGGTTCATTGGTAAAATTTTTATCAAGAGTAATAGTATAACTATTATCGAGGTCTGTTATATCACAATGTACTATATAATTTCTTTTCACGAGGATTCCATAAACAGGTATTATGTGATTTCGGATAAGTGCCGATTTGCCACTTCCAGTAAACCCGTTGATTTCAAGCGTGATAGCTTCTTTTTGTTTGATCGCATCGAGCATGACAGCTTTTATTCTATCCGTGACTAGAATTCCTTTTTTAATAAAATTATTGATAGCAATCCTGAATCCTTCATCTTTCAAATATATTTGGTAAAGATGATCTCTATAACTTGTTTTTATATAGAATCGATTCTTTATACTTTCCGGATCGTCATAATCTGGTGCTGGAAAGAATTTTTCTATGGGTAAAACTTCTTTTATATCATCTATTTTACCAAACAATGACTTTCTAGCCATTGAAATGAAATCGCCGGATCGACTCATGTTCATTCAGTTCTTTTTTAAGGTGTTACAAAATATTGTTCAAGTAAATTTTCTCCTTTTTTATCTTTCTTCGATTTTTCAACGAGAGATTTTGTACTATCTACAGATTCTTCTGAATCAACAAGTTCACGCATTGCATCATCAAAAATAGATGCGGTTTGTGTGGATAACTGCTTGATCTTCAAAACGAGATCATCTTCAATCAATGTTGTTAATCTGATGTGCTTATCGATGAGGTACGTGTACAATGTCTTGAATAATAATAATAAATTTTTGATTCCTTTGATCGACTGGTATCGTTTTGGTACTTGTTTATAACGTTCGAGAAGAATTATAACCCAAATTAATCTACTTCTTAAACGGTTATCAAATCCACGCTTTGCAGCTCGTAGAGCATTTACCATTAATCGATAGCTGATGTTGATGAGTTTTGAAAGATCTTGATCTTTCAAGAGAAAAGGTTGATCTTCGTATTTATCCAGATCAATCAAAAAATTTTCGAGTTGTTGCTCAACCATCTCTTGTGTTTTTTTATTTTCTTGATCGTATTCTCTAAAGAAATGAACGAGCTTCACGTTACCATCGATAGAACGTGAGATGGAATCTGCCATTCCTTCTGAAAGACGCATTTTTGTACACTATTATTTATTTTATCAAACTGAAACTATTGCTTGCCATCCACCAAAAACGGCTATTCCTATAAAGAATCCGAGCACAAAGAACAGGATAATGACTAGTGAGTAGAATAAATTGATAGGTTTTTTCTCCGTCATGAATTTTCGTGCTGTTTCAAGCGCATTTAAATCATCAATGAGATGCGCGAAAATCATTTCCATTTCGTCGTCTTTCTTTTGGATACGATGTTGTTGAAGTTGCAATATCTTTTGAAATCCTTCGCGTTGGGTTATCGCTTCATTGAGAATGTCTCGAATTGCGTCTCTCTCGATTTTTTGAATGGTTAAAGGGTCAATAAGAGATTTTAATTTGAGAGCATCTCGCAGATACGAACAATTATTACAGAGCAACACCGCGTGATCTGAATCGAGCATTCCTCTAAATATATATTCGGCTTCAGTCAATTGTTCACATTCAGTAGGAACTCCATGAAAATCGTTTAACATTCCAAGAGAATATTTATAAGCATTTTCAAGAGATGTGGGTAGAATGGTAAGAGATTTATTCACGATAATGTCTTGTTCATCTTCGTACTCATTTTCACCCCTTACGAATTTTTCAAATGATTCACCGGCTTTGAATGCTCTACCGACATTTATAACAATGTTCTTGTCAAATTGCATTATATACGCATGATAATCATAATGAATAGCTTTAAGGATCACGAGTTTCAAATATACGTATTTATATCTTGCATCATCGGATAAGTTATATACAAATGTTCTTTCTTTCTCAAGAATCATATCCTTGAGATCATTAACAATTGTATCAAGATCGATTTTATCTTCTTTATATTCTTTGTGAGTCAATTTCTTGTACGAGTTCTTTAGTCTTTCAATCAAATTTTTCTTCTTGAAATGCTCATTAAATTCAATAGATAAATTCTTTAAATTAGAATTTATTAGATCTTGCATCGTGTGAATGCCTTTCGTGTGAAAGAATTCAACTTCTTCCTTGCTGAAGAAATCAATAGTGTTGAGTAATTGTGTTTGTATTTTTTTAAAATCAATACTAAATAACATGTCTTTATTATTTAAAAAAAATTCTTTCTCGAATTCTTTTAGTTTGTTATCATCTATTCCAAGATATTGATCTACAGTTATAATTGTTTTAGATGCAAAATAATCTAATTCTTTTTGTCCAAAATATGAGTTAAGATTCTTTGTTTTTAATGAATCTAGTTTATATATCGAAAAATTAAATGCTTGTTCCTTGATAGGAGGCAATTCAAACATCAAGCCTTTTGCGGTTGTAGATTCACTCATTTCGTCGGTATCAACCTTGCTAAACTTTGCAAGCCAATCCTTACGTTCCTTGTACATGCGTTTTAAATCATCATCGTTAATGTATTCTTCAGCTTTTAATTGTGAGACTTCAACAGCCTTTGCTTGAACAAGCCCGACTCCTTCCTCAAAATACATACCTGTATTCGTGATAATTGTCATATTTTGTCGTGGATAACGATTTGCCATTTTTAAATAGTAAATTTTCAAGTAAATTTTATACATGAACATAATAATGAAGAATAAACCAAAACTACCTAAATATCCACCTAGAATTTGATCGGCTTGTTGCATTAAAATGAGATTTTTTGTTTCTCGCATCGACGTTGTAAAATCTATAAGAGGAAATACGGTAGTGGTTACGCCATACAAACAGATAATCAAAGCCCAATTGACAGCTTCTGCTTTTTTAACCATGATTTTACAAATATAGCAAAACGTATTTAAAGTTTACCAAGAAATGAAAGATCGATTGATTTGTTTTGTTTGATCACAGCAATTAAATAATGTTATGAAAAACTTTATTGTCTTTTAAATTTCAATATTGGTTTTTTTATTTTTGATAATTGTTTTCTTGTACATTATAAAAACGAGCAAGATGAACGGGATCAATAGAAGTAATACAATTATGAAAGTGAAACCTAGAATTGTTAATGAAAAAACAAGAGAAACGCCAGCAAATATAATTATTATATACTTGAAGATATTCGCACTTGCCTTAGTTGCATATGCTATTGTTAATGCAATCAAGAAAAGAGTTGCATAAACTATCGCTGGTAAATAATACCAATAAAAAACTTGTTCTGTAGGTGTCAATGCTCCTATACTGCTTCTATAAAAAAATATAAGATCAGAAAGAGGATCAGCGGTTAATTCTGCGAAAACGGCACCTATTAAAAAAGCTAGAATGAAAGTCCACGTCATATCTCGATTTTTTATTTCTATTTTATGACTATGTTCTGGTTTCTTCTTTTTTCTTTCAAGACAATCCTGGCCTTTCTTGTTGCTATTACCATTAATTTTAATGCAAGGATCTTTTTTTATCTTGCCAGGATTAGTTTTCTTTGTCATTGATTTCACATCTTCTTGACAACAAATTTGGATAATAAAACGGCCAGAATCCAAATTGTTGCCCATAAACCAACATCTATAATTAACGTGGTTAAACCGATAATAAGTACATTTTCCACTGGATCAAATACAAATAAAGGTTGCGATTCTCCAAAGAGGAATACTGAAAGATAAATGGATATGCCTAGTGCATTCAACGTGGATTTAATCACGATTTCAAGAGTTTTTTGGTTAAAATCACCATTTGGCAATCCGAAATTTTTTTTCACGAGATAAATTGTTAAGAATGACACGAAACTGACCAGAAAAACAATTGTGAATCGTGAAAAAAATTCGAGCACGAAAAAAGGCAGAATCGTGAAAAATAAAGCGGTGAAAATAGGCACCGTGATAATCTCAATTGTTCTCACTTGTTTTTCAATTTTTTCTTGTTGAGTCTTATTTTTGCAATACAAATCAACTGATTTTCTTTCGACTGCAACACGTGATTTTTTTATTTCAGTTGATTTCATTGATCATCATATCCTCCCATTCTATTGATGAACCAGAACGACATTCCTATCATTATTCCCATGATTATGAAAAAATATACAGAAGTTGATTGCAAGATATACACAGCAAATAATGTGTTGATCAGAGAGAAGTTTAGAATGATTTCCCACCAACCTATCTCTTGTCCGTTCCTAATAAATATTTGCGGATAAACTATGCTAAGCGCAATCACGCTTATTATCGTCATCGTGAAAGTCGTGACTATGTAAGCAGAAAGTCCTCCTATTTCTACTAATAAAATATTAACTTCTGATAATATATTAGCTACTATCACGACACCGAGAATAGAAACAGTGTAAATAATGATTAAAAAATTTGCTGTTGATTGCACTTCTTCAGTGATAATCTTTCCTGTGTAATCATCGATTGTATCTGATAGCACGGCAAGTAAAACGAAAAACAGCATCACGCTAAACATCGAAGAAAATATAAGAGTAGATAATTTTTTATTAGCTTTTCCATCAATCTTAATAGTTGTGCTTGAACGCGGAGCGCGAGATGTTAATGACATGTTACGAGATCACGTCAGTATAATTATAATACCATAATCTAGAGTGTAGTATATCAAAACAATTCCTAGCACGATAAACACGAATGCTATCAAGAACAGTTCTTTTTTTAACATTTCATCTTTTTTGATGATCAAGTATCTAATACAATTTATCGACAAGCTGAAAATAGCCATCGTATAAATCAAAAATGCTGAAAATATCATTCCGATGATGTATAGAAGAATTGAAATCAGCGGCATGATCAACGAAATGGTGTATTTTCTCCTGGTAATCTTGTCTTTTAATTTTGTAGTAATGTAAAGACATAAAATTCCAACCAATATCACGATTAAAAGAGCTGACAAGTTTGATACTGAGTATCCTGAAGTAATTAAATGCGTGGATTTCCAATACAAATCTATTGCAATCCAATTATTGATTCCATGAACAATCATGGTTTCAATCACGTCACCGTCAGCCAAGAAGTAAATTATTGCATAATTTAAACCTATAAAGAACGTGGATACAAGAAGAACCGGGTTTGCGCCATAACGAGCAAAATGCGAAATTCCAAAGGATATTGTAGACACGGATATTGAAATCACAGCAGCTCCAATTTTGCTCTTTTTCTTGAAAATATATTCATATAGAACGTCGTAGATGCTTTGTTGAATAAATCCTCTGAAGAATTCTTCTTCTGTCATGCCTCCAAATATAGCGTGAAAATACAATTCAGATTGTGAAACCACGAAAGTTATTGTTGTCAAGTATCCGAACAATTGTTGAATCACGAAATTAATGAAAAAACACAGTCCGGTTCTAACCAAGACCCATCCAGGCCCTCCAAATGGTTGAGTTATTTTGCCGTTGTTATCTTTTAACGTGACTTCTTTTTTATTTATATCGATAAATTTAGAATCGAGAGTTGTTATTACTTGCGTGCATTTTTTTGTGATACATTGCGAAACCAGTAGATACGCGCCGTAGAAAAGACCGAGCGTGAAGAAGAACAAGTTATCATTTGCGAATTGTAACTCGCTCGCGTTTATGGAATTGCGATAACGGAAGTATTCCCAAATGAAAAATATTTGCATCGTTCCGTAAATGAAGACCGTGTAAATTAGCACGAAGAAATATCGTTCGCAATTTTGGGTCTTGCAGTACCGGCTCATTGTTCGGTTGCTCATGATCAATCGAGTCTATATTCGATTTATTATTTTTAAACTAGTGCTATGATAAATTATTTCGCATTCCTAAACATAAATGTTGTGGTAAGACAAAAGTAATATATTTATAATACATTTGTATTACCACAAGATTAATAAGAACATTGAACGGGATCTTATATCAACACTTTACAATGCGTGAATTCACATGTCAGAAGAAAAAAAGTGTCCAAATGGCAAAACCTTCGTTGAAAGGACGGGTACTAAAAAGGAAGGTAGCAAAAAATCAACGATCTGGAACAACACGGTTCAATTCTGTGCATCGAACAAGCAAGTCGTAAAAAAAGGATACGTGCCAGTTGAAGAAAAGCAAGCACGTATTCCCTCTGTCGAGATAATAGCATCTCAATCTACCAAGCAAGATATAATGACGGAATTTAAGCAAACTGGAAAGAAAGACAAGGAATCAATGATATTATTTCTTGCTAAATACAAGATCGATGTTCCACAAGCACAAATTGAGAAAAATTGGAAGAGAGTTAGAGATAGCATAGAAAAGAAATTGACAAAAGAAGTCAATGAATAAACTCATATTAGCATTTTTACTTATTTTCTTATTTTTTAGTACCGGTTTTTCCTGTGCGCTTGATAAAGACAACAACATCATTGCATTGTTATAATAGTCTTTCTTGTCTTGACTTGAACATTTTCACTCCTTTCTCGTTTATCACGATTCCTAATTTACATCTCCTAAATTTCTGCGTTTGTTCACACGTTGTACTAGTTGTTTTGCATAATATCAAGAGGCCGCAAGGATTTCGATATTCGCAAGATTCTTCATCATCCTTCATTCAATACTCCCCTGTGTTTTTTTATCACGTTCTTGTATTCTTCCTTGATCGGACAATCTTCAAAGCAAAAAAAGCAGCATTGCCGTGCTTGATCGCAGCATATTTCGGATTCTTTCTCGTGTTCTTTTCTCTCGATTGGGCATTTGAAAGCGCAACCGGGAAAACAAGGCGTGAAGTTGACCATGATCAAATCACTTTCTTGTAACCATTCGATGGTTTATTTACTTGCTTGGTTCTATCAAAATTGCTGATGATACATTCTTCTATATCAACTTGCTTGTTGTTGTCTTTAGAGCCAGCGCGGTTTTTTCTTTCAACGCGCTGGTAAAACCATTTATCGTTCTCGTAGTAGGAACGGTCGTCTATGCTGAGGATGAACTTTGCTTCCTTTATATCACACAATAGATCGTAGAGTTCCTTGTGATCCTTCACAGTGAAACCGTCGGAGCATAGATCCGGTGATTTGAAATACGGAGGATCGCAATAGATCAATACGCCTTCCCTATCAACGCGCGGAATGATCTTGCGATAGTCCTGGTTCTCGAAATGTACGTTCTTTATCCGGTTCCAGATCCATGATATTTTAGAGAAATCAGCACTTTCTCCCTTGATGTCAAAAAACTCAAAAGTGTTATTCACGTTCGGATTAATGAGCATTGTATTTTGAAATGTCTTGAATTCAGCCCTGAACTTTTCGTCTTCCTTCATTTTTTCAATAAATGCTTCTCGTATCTTGTTTCTTGCGTCTTCACATGTCAATGAAATTCCGTTGTATGAATCACCACGATAGCTGAAACTATGATTCATTTTGTAAAAGAACGTGAATGCGTCTTTAAATGACATAATACGTTCTATCTTATTATTGAATATCTGTGAATAGTTCACAAGATCCTCTGGGGAACGTTCGTGATTATAATGAATGCCAGCAAATGCTGAAGAGCTGCGTATGAAGGAATGATTTATGTTGTAGAAAAACGTGAACGCGTCTTTTAACGAAGAGATTTTATTCACCTTGTTATTATATTTGACTGCAAACACTTTCAAATTTTCCGGAGAATCAGTTCGTTTAAAACTAATTCCTTGATACTCGATTCCCTTGTAGAAGTACGAGAATTCACGCTTGTAAAGGAATTCAAATGTGGTATTGAGATTCTTGTTTGATCGTATTTCCTTGTATTGCTTTGTTAATTCAACCAGTTCCTTTTCATCACTTGTTGATTCAATAGCTCTTGCGAACATGGAATCAAGAAATGAATTGTACACGGATAGGATGTACTTACCGTCGATATCCTTGTTCTTGAAGTCATTGAACACGTCTCTGGAATCAGGCATCATATTGCAAAAGAGCCGCAAGAAAAAATGATAATCACGAAGAACTAGCCAAAAATTAACGAATTCCTTGTTGATATCATTGTAGACTTCAACACGGCAAGGTTTTTTATTTAATAGGACAACGCCCGACCCGGCAAAAGGTTCAACGTATATTTTATGGTCTGGAAACGGTAACAGATGCTTGAGAAGGTAGAACTTGCCGCTCACGAAGCTAAAAATCGAAGTCTTGAATCCCATAATCTATCGCAATAAAAGAAAGTTAATAAAGATTTTCTATAAAAAATAATACGAGATGATTGAAAAGAAGAAAAAAACAAATTGTTTTTATTGCTTGCATTCGCCAACTTGTCCTTTATCAACGATGATGAAATGAACATTTGTGATGATTATCCAAGCCGGAGCGCACCCAAGTCAATTAATATAAAAATAATTATTTAAATTTTTTGTATTTTATATATCTTTATTCTTCGTCTACCACGTTTTGAGCAAAAATAAGTAATGTTTTCAATTTTTCCTTGCTCGAATGATGTTCCCATGCTGGCGTTTTTGCCTTGTCAAAACACTTTCGCAGAATTTCTTTCATCGAAATGACGTATCTTTCAGTTCTAAAGATGTTGTATTCGTTACCAGTCACGGATTCGTTCTTTTCAATCGCTTGGATATGCTTTTTGAGAAGATCGATGTTTGCTTGCTTTTTGACGCAAGAAACCTGCTCAGCAAGCTTTGGGATTATCTCATTCTTACCTTGCCAATCATGATCCGAGTCCGGAAATATCACCACGTCTGTATAAATTTTTTCCGGTCGTTTTCCAATGATAATGATGCTATCGGTATTAAAACGCCGTGACGCGTAACCCATTTTTGCAAGGATCGATAAAATCGTCACTTTCAAATCTGGAACACCGGGTAACGATTTCTTCAACTCGAACGATGATTCAATGAAGGATCTTTCCCAAATTCCAAAAGCAACGTTAGACCATCGAAAAATTCTTGGAAGATTTTTGGTAGCAATTCTTCCCTTGAATATATCATTGTGATGTATTGCCCAATTCACCGCGTCTATTTCACTTCTTGGTGAGCCGTATTCTGTTTTATACGTGAATTTTGGTATCATGTTCTATCAATCCGTGTAGCATTTTCTCGATTGCAAGTATTCGATGTACAATTTCTTCACGTTTTCAGCTGGCATTTTCATGACACGGTAAACGTGTTGCTTCGCAGTTTTTTGCTTCAATCGCAAGCTTATTTTCTCGTTGAGATAGTTCAAGAAATCTGACAGTTTCTTTTCATCTTTAACATCGATTATCTTTGCGATCCGAGTAATTGCTTTCTTGACTTCGATTTCAGAAGCAATAAACGTGTCAGCATCTTCGATACTGAATGGATCTCTCCACGGCTCAGTCGATTCATATTCCACGACCTTTTCGATATTTTCTTTTTTTATCGTGAATAACATGTTACCGTCGTGAAACGACTTACGAAATCCAATGAATTCGATCAGTCTACCATCTTCATCGATGATCGTGTATTTTCCTTTGCCAGCATACGTGACATAAACTAATTTGCCACACTCTTCATATAACTTGCCTTCTTCTCCAAACTCGAAATCCGGTTCATCTTGTTCTTCCAAGCGAGTACGCATCACTTCAAGAATGTAAATAAAATCTTGTTTTTTCAATTTTAACAGGAGACGCATCGAAATCACCACTTTATACTATGTATCTTTGATTATAAAAATGTTTTTAACGAGAACAAAAGAAATTATCGTTGATTATTGATGAGATATAAATTATAAATCCGCTGTTATAATGAAAATATAGAAATGATATTACTTAAATATTTGATAAAAATAAAAAAAGAATTAAATACCTAAATATCCACTGTTTGATCTATTACGTTTTGGCTTTGGCTTGTTACCGTAGATCGATGAGCTTGGAGATTTCTGTCTTTGTTTCGATATTAGCGTTGAAACCGTGATCAAGATGATAATTAGCATTCCGGTAATGATCAATATTGCTATAATTTCATCTAATGTTAATCCAGCAATTATTGGTGTAGGTTCTCCAAATGTTAATACTGTACTTCCTATCGTGACACCAAAAGCTGCCGTGAGATCGAACGTTTCATCTATCAATTCAGTACCGTTCACGTCAGTTACTCTATAATTATACGTACCTAACGCTAGACGCAAGATAAGAGCCGTGCTCGAAGGCAATTGATAGAATATCGACGTGCTTTCACGTTCTAGATAAAGATCTATCGTGAAGTTATATTTATTCATGAAAACAACCTGTACTACATCCAGGCCAATATTTACGTATGTACCGTTCAACGTTTTATTAATCGTCAAATTCCTAACGACGGATCCGCTAAAATCTGTAACAACTATTTCTGCATTTGGAGACAAGATCCTCACCGATTCGACCGAAACTTGAGTACCGTTAACAAATGTATTGAGTAGGGAGAAGTCAAATCCGAACCGGTCGAAATTGCTGAAATAACGAATATCGAACTCGTATTTTGCCGGAATTGGAACAACTAAAGGATCTGCAAAAGTAGCAGTACCGTTATACAAAGTTTCATTTGTTATCTTGTCAACTACAGTAAAAGTAACTATAGGTTGTATAAAAACGATGTCGTAAGGACTAAATTCGATTCCATCAACAATAACATGAAGTTCATCCAACATATGACTGTCTTGAATTACCATGCTAGTTTCTAATCCGTAATTAAACATTACAAACACGGCTTTTGCCGTGAAAGCGTCTCTTAACAATTTTTGCGAGAACGTTCCATTACTATATCGTTCATAAACGACATAAAACACGTTCATTGCTACAAAATCTACACCGAAAAAATTTTTAACGAATGGACAATAATCTGCATCAAAAACAACTCTAAAATCCATAATTGTTGATCCGGTGCCTTGAAAATTTGTTACGGGTCTGAGTATAATTCCACCGTTTGCTTTATTATCAAAGATATTAATAGTATTTACTGAAAACATTTCCCGTTCACCACCAAATACATCGGTCGGTTGTGCATAGATAGGAATGATACCAATTTCAACTGTTTCATTACTGCTTCTTTCAATATAACCGGATACAGAATATCTAAAAATGTTAGTGCCTCTTGAATGTGTAATATCTACTCGTTGCGAAACAGATTTTATAACAGAAGATATACCGGCGTTAATTATTCCGGTGTCATTGTTATTAAATTGCACGTACCATATTCCACGACTATCACCGTACCACATCTCGAAGCTATAATAACTTGAAGATGAAATTTGATAACTGATCAAGTTATACGGTATATACACATCAAAAATTCCACCAATAGAACCACTACTTAAAACCCAGTCTTGCCACACTTGAAATGATGATTTATCTTGTCCTAACATTATCATGCCATCTAAGATGTCAGTCATAGCATTAATGATCATGTCCTCTTCTATAACTTGTGATAATAAAGATGGAGTCGTTCTTTCTTGAACCGTATAATTTGTAGGATATGAATATGCACCAGGAAAAACACTTATCAGATATCCTTCAATTGTAATACCGTCAAACCAATTCCAAGTAATATAATCATTTGATACAAAATTAAGAGATGCAGTCGTTGTTGAAAACTTGATATATAAACCAGGCAGTATTGGAATTTCCGGAATGGTAAAATTCGTGAGGATTTTCTTTCCAGGATATATAGATCCGGATGTATCACCGACAAAAAAAGCATGTTTGTTGCTTATGAGCCAAACTCCGTTATAAAGATTGCTATATATTCTGGATTCTTGAGCAGAATAAATTATTTCATCAAATTGTTTATAATTCGTTGTTGACGTTGTTAGATTCGTGTAATCGGCAAGAAAAGTACCGTTATTTAAATATCCTCTATAGGCAAATGGTATATTTTCAGTTCCGTTTATATATTTTCCAGTAACCGTGTAAATTGATATATTGAAACTTGATACAAAACAAAGAGACCAATGAATTTTCATGGCGTTGATACTCGTGAATAAACTCGGATTAGGAATGCTAATATTGAGAACATAACTGAATGTTATTGATATTGGATTAAACTGCAAGTGAAATATCATTATTGAATTATCTATTTTATTTCTACCAGCAAGATCTATTAAATAATTACCCGAACTCACTTGAAAGATACTTTGCGGTTCAAAATTTGTTATATCAACATTCCACTTGCCAACATATACCCAATTCATTCCTTTGAGTAATCCAAGTTCTTGAGCATACCCTCCATCAATGATATTCGTGAGATTATAAACAAAAATCGTTCCGTTTTTTAATGCTTGTATCCGGTACGATGTTACTAAAGGATAACTGACTCCATTCGTGAATCTTGCCATCCCAAGCATATCTACAGTTTGTGATATTGATTGAAATCCGTTATTATAATCACGTATTTTACCATAACTTACTATTCGGTAATGAATGTCATAACTGGTAACGATATTTGGTGAAGTGATAGGTGGAGAAGATTTAACCGGAATATCTTGCACGTTGAATTCTCTTTCATTATGCGGAGTAATAATTGTTATATTATTTTTATTTATGGGAAGAATATAAAAAACTGGCGTGATAACAAAAAAAACTGTTAAAAGTAAAGCAGTTGTGACTTTTCGTATCATGATTTTTACCTTTGTATTGTATCTTGATAAAGAATAGATGAAACACTTAATAAAGTATTTTGAAAAAAAATTGAAAAAAATTAAACAATGCCAAAACCGACAATCAACATCGTGATGACTAATGCAGAGACGAGACCAATCATGATATAGATCACGATTTTTCCGGTAGGTGTTTTGTACCATTGTGACGGCATTGGTGCTGTCCCGGCTCCTTGCACAACGACTTTGGTTCTACCTCCTCCTCTCGAGGATAAAATTACCACGAACACGATGATTACTCCAATACCGATTATCAAGATTAATGTTAACGGAGTACCAAACAATGATGTCCAATCAAATTCTGACGATGTTAAATTACCAGACACGTAATTATCAACGAGACGACCTAATGAGTTCAAATTAAACTCGTTAAAATCAGTCACTTTAATCGGTCTGCCGTTAGCGATTACAATATCAGCAGAATTTTCAGTGAGCACGGCAACACGATAACCCATGCGGCGAGTTGCAAAAACATTATCCAAATTCAACTTGAAAGGATATTCTACAATAGTAGAATATTCTCCCTCTTTGTCTTCTGTGAAGATCAAATCCAATAAATTAGCCCCGTCATAATATAAATAATTTCCATCTACATTATATTTAGCCCATTCAACCGTCGTGAACGGAGCGACCTTATATTTCATCGTGGTATTGAATACAGTTGGAAGGATCTGGCTAAACGTGGAAACACTTATGCTTGCTACGAAAGGAAGATCATTTATCGGTGAGAATGCCGTAGCACCACCGGTTAACGGTTCGATTATTTGTGGTTGAGTTGGACTCAATCGCATAGTTCCGCCTACCGTGTGAGAAAATGCCGATGTTGGTGTTGGAATAAAATCTATAGGATTCGACGCGGTGCCAAGAGGAGAACTTGCAACTGGCTCTGGTACAATGTTATGATATTTTGATTCTAAATCTGCAGCGTTATATGAATTTTTGACGTAACCGTATAACGAGAATGATGAGCCAGCATCGAGAGCACGGTAAATACCTATTTTTGCGCTTGTTGTTTTCACGTTAATTTTTACATTTTTTCCATTGATCATTTTTTCAATCGTGTAATCGAATCCAGACAAGAATTCAGTAAGTGCGGTCACTTTAAATACAGGTCTAGCTATGGTCATTCGATTCCCATAGTTCGTTGCGAGATTAGTTCTTACTTGCGTTAAATCTGGCTTTACGGGAGTTAACACTTGTGTCGAAGCTGAAGGATCGGTAAAAGACGAGCTGCCAAAATATTCCCAATTGTTGCCTCCCCATCGATTATCTCCTATTGGTTCAAGCGAAGCTTGCAATACTGCCGGAGCTGAAGGATTTGCATATGTAACAGTCCATGTATTTGCTGTTCCAGTATCACAAATAGCTCCAAGTATGCCTTTCGGTTCTATATCATTTTCTTTAAAACCAACTGGTAATGCAGCTGGGTATCCTTTTAAAGTTCTAAAAGCTTCAGAAGGAATACCGTTAGGTAAATATTCCCAACCATCTCGTGTATTGATGTCAAATTCTCCACCGTTAACAGATTGCTGAAAAGCACTAATATATGTGTACGGTTCATTCAAACGAGATGTACCGCCACCCAGATCGAAAGCGTCCCAATCTGTTCTTCCGGCATGAGCGTGGTAGAGACTATCCAGCGGAGATACGTAAATGTTGTAATATTGCTTGAACGGGTTGAAATTTGCATATGTTTGAATACCAGTATCGAACGCTAGATTATATTGCTTGAGATAATACACTTTACCGGAATTGGTATCGCTGACCTGGATTTTATTCGTTGCATCATAACGAGATAAATAATCAGATTTTTCATCTTCTGGTATCTCATTAAATGTTGGATCCGTTAAGAACGGCTGAGACCACGACACGGCTATCGTTGGATATTGATACAGAGGATCGATCCATGAAGATTCAGTAGTAGTAACTTGTTTCCCGTTTCTAATGACTGGTTGATCAATGTTATCAAAAATGCTCATTCCAGTGTAATCGACACGGAAACTCTCGAAATTATTATTGCTTACCGAAATGTCTTGTGTAAGAAGAGTTTGATCAAAACCTGTTGAAGATTGGTTCCCTATAATTGATTTCATGGTAAGTTGTCCATTCGCGCTTGCTGACGAGATTCCAAACATCAAGACAAGTGCAAAGGCATAAACCATTGATAGCATGAACGTTTTTCGCTTGAATGATTTTAGCATATTGATCACGATGTATTTATGTTAGATGAAAATACTACATCAAACACATTTAACTCTTTTGTTGAAAAACAAGAGAATGAGGAAAAAAAGAAAAAAAAGTTTTTAGACGCTAGCGAGCAACGTGCTGCCGTAATACAAATCAATGGCAATGATCTTGCGACCGGTTGAAATTCCCCACGATCCAGTTAATGTTTGAGGAGACACGTTAATGGTATCGAACGAGAAACGTAGAGCCGTGGAACTATATGTGGTCTTGGTCGTGCCGCTCACCGAGAAGTCAGGATTAGTAACAGCACCATCAAACGTGATGACGATATTCGGTTGAACGTCGGCTTCAGCCTGGTAATCGTGCCCCAATACCCACGCTGCTAACGTTTCAGTCGAGTTGGTCGCAACGATGATGGTTATGTTCTTTGGTGCAGCAACTCCAGCAACCAGATCGACCGGAACGAAGTCCTCGCTGGTAATAGCAATTATACCTGTCGCAGACGGTTCCCGGTATGTGTATAGTACATTACCAGTATCCACGAAGATCTGAGACCATCGCACGTAGTAGGTAACATCCATTTTATTATCCGAGTTCTTCGGGTCATCAATTTCCACGATACCATCGTATTTCATGACGTAGTACGTGTAACCGGTGAGATCGCCCGATGCAATGCTGTCCAGGGAATCACCGTTTTCAATTTCATTAAATGATGGCCAATTACCGAGGTTGTTGGTGCCGTACAAAACGTACTTGAAGTCACCGTTGTTCAACTTTTCGAACGAAACGCCGTCCCAAACTCCAACACTAAAACCAGTCGTTGGTGGAGGGGTAATCAACGCAAGCCCGAACTTCCACCCGGTTGCCGCTCCCCAGAAAAACAAGCCTGCGCCTGATGCAACCGCGATGATCACGATCAGGCCAGCACCGGTGAGCGGGGAACTAGATGTCTTGTCCCCTTTATTCCAAAGATACCCTCTTTTACCAAACTTGGTACTTGTAGCGAAGGATTTCTTTGTTGCGCCAGATTGTGTCTTAGATGATTTTTCTTTTGGCATATATGATCCCGTTATTAGTTGTATCCATATTTGATTGATAATAGAGTTCTTAAAATAGAACACTATTGAAGTGAAATACACGCGATCCACTTTTAAACCTTTTGCCGAAATATCTCACCAATGATCATTAAAAAAATAAAATAACACGCATCACGTAATAAAACTCATTATGTATCAAGCATTATTTCAAAATATTTTTTCTTTACGATGCTCGAATTTTTTCTTGCGTTGCTCGAAATATTGTTTCGTTAAATTGTGAATGTCAGACGATGGAACAAGATCTTCTCCTTTTAATTTTGACTTTTTTCGCTTGGTCACGACCTCTTCTGTACGATTGGTTTCTTCATCGACGCACCGGAGATACCTTTCTTCTTTTATCTCAACCACCGCTCGTTTCAACTCTTCACATTGATGATTAAACATTGAATTAAGAGTCATCAAGATAATCTCGACATATACTACTTTGTTTTTTGCCGTGACTTTCGAGTAATCTGGAATGCTGAGTTTTTTCATAATTTCTTGAACTTCTTTCACAGTAATGTTACGTTCACGCAAGGATTCTGAAATTTCAACAGCTTCTTTCTCGGCAATTGAAATCAACTCAAATTTCAAATGTTCCATTTCAACCGGTGAAACTTTTTCTTCCAGTATATACAACAATTCTGTTGCTGCTTCTCTAATGTTTTTCTCATTTATTTCTCCTATACTCTCCGGTATTGGAATTCCATAAGAAAGGTATAGGATTTTCATTTCTTGAGGGGAATATTTCTTGATTTCTATCGATTTCTTGATTTTTTTAAATTCTTTTTGTGTGATATTGACGTTCATATATTTAGATCGCCTTTTTTTTCTCATGTTCTTTTTTGAATTCTATAACATTCCGTGATTTTTTTCTTCTCCATAAACGTATTTTGATTACCAAGAAAGTTCCTATCAATATCCACAAGATATTTCACTTTTAATTATTTTTTCGCGTTTTTTCTTGCCCAGTACATGCGAAGCCATTTGGATCTCTCCATCCTCTTTCCCTTGCCTTTCTGCTGCGAATTAACTTGTCCTCCTCGGGCAGAGTTCTCCCCTCCGTTGAAAGATTTACCACCATATCCACCGGAGAATTCACCTTCTTCGTGATAAACCGGTTCCCTCGGTTTCTTGAACCATTCACCATAAACAGCTTTCTTGAGGGTTCTGTTCCGACTGTTATAGGAAGGTTCTCTACCGATTTTTGTCGCTTTTTTCATGATATCTCATTCTTAATCGTCTTTTTCAAATGCTTTTCTAAAATGCACTTGCTTCGTTTCAGCTCAATGCAAGCGTTCTTGATGTCGTGTTCGAGACCACCGTAATCATCCATATCAATCGATGTAGGGATTATCGACGCTACGACAGCAAGAGTCTTTGCTATGTTGATCCACGTCTTGTTAAACTGTGTCGCGTGTGACGGTCTCATAGATGTCTTGCCGAACCATCGATTCGTACCAGCTGACCTATGCAAGAAAATGATGAGCATTTCATCGCGTTTTTCATTGGAATCTGGAATGACTGCAAAACCAGTATATTCTTTTAAATGATAATCAGTTTTCTTTTTTTCTACAATGAGCCTTTCTCTTTCTTCTTTTGTAGCGTTCATCGGAAGCTTGACTATGTTTCTAATATGTTCATCGACCGCGGAGCGTAACAAGATTTCATATTCGTCGTTTGAAAACTTGTGTTCCGAGGTTTCAGATATTCTAAATGCATTTATATCCATTCCTTTTGGAACGGTACCGTGACGTAACGGGTAGATGAAAATTCCAGGAACGAGATCAGAAAGATGCTTTCTCGCACTTTCCAACGAATCTAAAAGATCATTCTTGGATCCGGTAAAATAAAAAGAAAAAGCAATATCTTGACCCATAGTAGTTCACGCCTTCTTCTCTTTATTACGCAAGCAAATGCCTTCCGTGCAAAAGACGGACTGCATCCCTTCCTCGCCTATCGCGCCGGTGTTGATCAATTCACCGGTATCAGCGTCTATCCACGCTGGAACGCCAGCAAGGATAATATTCTTCTTTTCGAGTATCTTCTTCGATTCCTCGCTATTCCGTTCAATGATATAGATGCGTTTGATGATATTATTCCAACCCTCGAACTTCGGGTCATTGATCCGCACGCGGATATCGTCACCATACGGATAAAACTCAGCCTTCACCTTGTTCTTGAAAAAACGGAACTGGTCGTGACAAAAATGGCAATCTTCTCGATAAATCAAGATAGTATCAATTGTGCCTTTAGATTTCGATTGTTTTGAATAGGCACGGAATTCCTTTATGTATTGCTTCAGTTCCTTCATTTCATCATTATTCATACGTTTAATTACACCTCTCTGTATTATAATAAGCTTCCCATAGCTTCCTATTTATTTCATCCATCTTGCCCGAGGAGACCATGGCATTTAGGCCGTGGAGAAATCGGGCTTCTTTTGATTGTTTCATGCTAAACTACCTTGATTGAAATATCATGTCACTTTGAGTCACAAGCCTTCTTTAACTTTTTCAACTTCTCTTTTTGCATCTCGAAATAATTATCCATTTGTTTCACGATGCCCATCATATAAGGAGAACCTTTCTTTTCTGACTTCCATTTGCTCTCCTCAGAACGCTTGATAAGATTCCATTGTTCGATACCGTTTTGAATAGCGAGTATTTGATCATCGCTATCATCGCAAATAGAAAGTCGATCTTGCATTTCCTTTCTTAAAACTGAAATCTCAGTCTTTAGAAGCTTCATTTCAGATGCTTCCTTTTTGAGTTCTATCATTTCAATTTTTAGAGCATTGACATCATCTGATTTTTTAGATTCCTTTAGTTCTTTAGGAGTCGGAGCTGGTTTAGGAGTCGGAGCTGGTTTAGGAGTCGGAGCTGGTTTAGGAGTCAGAGATGGTGTCGGTTTAACAACCGTGGATTTTTCTTGTCCCGCGAATTTTGATCTGTCTAGTGGCATAATTTTATCATATCATCGTTATATTTATAATTTGTAAACTTCCTTCAATTCTTCTGCTAATGCTATGATTTCATCCAATTTATCAAGCTCTTCATCTAATGCATGAATAACATCACCATGCTTCTCAAAAAACTTCTTCATATATAATATTCCCTTGATCAAGCTCGCAATCTGCTTGGTAATTGCATATTTATCAGAAAGAGAATCACGAATGAATTTTGATACTGAAACATTATTTTTTTCAGTGATTTTTATTAACGCATCAGCTTCTTCTTTACTAACCTTGAAAGATATTGTCATTGATTTTTCTTGAACCATGATTATCACGGTTATCACGTTGTTGATACATCGATCTACGACGATTTAAAACTTTTGTATTACATTCGTAATATAATTATAATACATAGTCAAGTTATATATACACGAATTTATATTTAAACTTAATGTAAATAACGAGGTCGTGATGCGTGAATGCCATTAACGATGATGACGAAGAAAGAAAAAATCGAAAATTATGAAGATATAAAATCCAAGATCGCCGTTGTCCAGCTCTATCTTGCTGACATACTCGAAATTTATGGGGAATTTCTCGAAAAAAACACCACCAAGTTCGTTTCGATGCACGTTGAAGACATGCTTTCTCTTGCCAGGAAAGCAACGAAGCGCATCGATGATAAAATAGAGATCCTCAAGGCTAAGTCAACTACCATAACCTAAAGGTTATGGAAACCCAACCATGAAAACGATGATCGAATAAATAACCGCGCATGCAAGGTGAAGTAACTGGTCTTGATGCGGGCTAGTCTTGTTTTCCGTTTTCACGATGTCAATGACAAGGTGTGCCACGGTTTCGATGATACCTATGATGATGTTTTGCGTGAAGATGAAATACATCGCCCCGTTCACCAGCGCGTGCGCGGTCATCCACCAGAACCAGCAATTGCAAGGCTTCTGTCCCGGAGGTGCTTTTGACGGGTCGAACGCGTGTCTATTCTTTCCCCTTGCCATCGAATCGGATTGGAGGGCAAAATCGCCCACCGCGTGGGCGAACAAGAGTAACAAGATCGTTTCAAAGATCGTGGTCATCACCGTTTCACGAGGATCAGTCATTCCCCGCGCTCGCGGGAGAGACACCAAAACGAATTTTGGCGATTTTGGCATTAACAGTCATTCCCCGCGCTCACGGAAAAGATCATCAAAAAATTTAAATCTACGAGACTATGATATAATAGCATCAATAAAAGGTTTTTGATCGACCATGTTACGACACAATACAAATACCACGATCACGGTTTCAGAAAGTACCTACAAAAAACTAGTTGATCTCAAGGAAAAAATGAAATCGGAACGTGGTGACGGCAAAAGAACGAGAATAGATTTCGATAACGTCGTGATTCGATTGCTAGATGAACATGATAAAAATAAATTAAAATAGATAAATGGCACCGCAACGAGCATCAAGAATGTCAAGTACCACCGACTGAAGTCGGTGGCTTGTAACTAGACTCGGTATCAGTCCTCCCGATGGAGGTTCAACGTCATCGCCCGCTACATTAGGGTGCTTGACAGACACCCGAGGATCGCCGTATATAACGGTAATCCGTGCCGCGTGCCTTGATGTTCAAGGCACCGATCCGATCATCGTTCGTTTGATAACCACATTTCATACATTTGAAGACGTGCTTCGATTGGTGGCGACTGGCTTTATCCTTATGGCCACACGTCGGGCAAGTTTGGCTCGTGTATTTCGGGTTGATCCACACGACGGGGATTCCTCTTTCGTTTGCCTTGTACGTGATAAATTGCTGGAGCTGGAAGAATGCCCAGTTGTTCAGTTCCCGCCGACGTTCTTTTCCCCGCACGTTGCCATTCAACCGTATTCCTTTCAAGTCTTCCAGCACGATGATCGGTTTCTGGTATTTCTCCATCGTTTCTCCAACGATTTGCTTGGCGATACAATGGTTAGTGTCAGTCACGAACCGTCTCTCCCGCCCGCTCATCTGTCGTAACCTTCTTTTGGCGGATCGGGTGTCTTTGGACTGGCACGATGCACGCGATTGCTGGTACCGGTGACGAACCGTGCGAACGCGCGTGCCGTTGAAGAACCTATTGTCTGACGTGACGGTGATGTTGTATATACCCATGTCCACGCCTACCTTGCCGTCGCGGCCAATGATGTCTACTTCTGGAACTTCTTTCTCAATAGCCACGTTTAGAAATATCACCTTGTCACGTTTCCGATAGGAAAGAACCGATGATTTGATCGTCCATTCGGAAAGTGATAGTATATCCCGTTGATGCTGGCCACAAAGGTACGTGCATTTCACGCGGCCGTTCAACGTGATCAAGGAGACCGTGTTTTCGTTCACGAACCCGTACTCTCTGGGATAGTTCAAAGGCAAAAACAATTGCTTGAACTCGATTGGCTGTTCTCGTTTCCTCGTTTTCTTCAGAAAATACTTGCTACTCACGTGTCGAAAACAGTTCTCTGCCATCTGGCTCTTCAATCCATACTCAGAACGTATCATACCATATAATTGCTTGTGGATTTCAAGGCAATTAAATACTCCACGATCCAAGGAATAGCCACTCACGAAATTACACGCGTCTCGAAATCGATGCATTGTTTCGATCAATTCGTCGTTGCACGACTTTCGTGAGAACAACTCGTTTCACGCCGTTTGGATAATCTACTTTCTTAAAAGTGTCGTTGTTGTAATTTTCCGTGTATTCGAGCACGGAAGCTCTGTCGCCGTGATTTTTCACGAGGATCTTGAACGATGCTATGCCAGCCATGTTCATTCCTCTACATTTGACTTGATGAGAACGCTTAACGACTTGCGATGTTCAAGTTCTGCAATGAAGTGAAGCACCGTGCGAAATACAACAACGGTAGATAGTCTCCGCTCGGAAATATCAATTTTTAAGTAAAATCCGAATTCCTTATTCTCGCTGATTTGTACTTTAACGATGTCTATGCCTAAAAGACACGAAATATCTTCTCGGATTTCTTTGATACGTTTTTCGGTGAGCCTGTCTGTCATGATTTTTCACGTCGTTTCGCGTGTTAAACGAGATCATCTTGTTATTTAAATATTTTTATTTATATCAACAATGCATAGATAATTCGTATCCATGCATCATGGTGCTTGGTTAACTTATGCGCGCGAAAGATTTTAAGTGTTGTGTATTGAACATGAAGTATGAGCATCAATCCTTGCAAGAACATAACCATCACTACAAGTTTTATCCGGTATTGTCGAAGTATTGAAACAAGCAAAACGACTGGAAGTCTATTATTGCACGAAATTGAACTACCACGCCCTAAAGGGCATGAATTAAAAACGAATAGAATTCAACAACTTTCATATTTTTATAGACTATAGGATTGATCATCGTTTAAGCACTTTTTTCTCGTGTTCTTGCAAAATTTCTTTCAAATTTGAAGGCAAGATTTTCCCATTTGCATAATATTCTTTTATCAATTCTGGAGGTATATAATGCGAAGGTTCATATGCCTTTTGTTCGGTTTTTGTACCGCGCATCAGATAAAAATGACGCAAGAGCATTCTTTCGAGTTTACTATTGTATTTTCCCTTTATATCTGCTTGTTCTGCAACATCATACAAGAACTCGAACAAGAAATTGTACTTTGGATCTCGGATCTTGTAAATTCCGTGAATCCATTCCGAAAGTTTTTTCACTATCCTTGTTTTCACTTGTATTTCTGCTATCAACGCGATTTCGTCTCCCTCTTTACCGTGAATGATAGACGTGACCTTTATCAAGATTTTATAAGCTAACGCGGTGTAAGCTCTTATTTCGCTATATTTTTCAGATACTATTTCGCATTTAGGCTTGCATTTCTCACATTTTTCGTTGATTATGAAAGTATTTTTACCGTTTATTTTTATCGATTCCAAGCACCATCTCTTTTTTACTAGATCATACTTGTCATCTTTCTCCAGGATACGACCATCAAACGTCGTGTCGATGAATTTTTCCACTAGTTTTAACTCGTTGAGATTATCAACGTATATGAAAGCACCAATCGAATCTTCTATCACGCTTTTTATCGGATTATCCAAGGTAAAATATTTCGATTGCAGCTTGTTGATGATCGAAACTGGCGTTTTTGCTCTTGCAGAAATATCAAATTCTTTAGTTAACGGAGACAGATCTTGAACAAAACTCTCCATTGCTTGTTTCAATTTTCTCCGTTTTATGTCAATTTCCTTCAAATTTCTTGAAAGACTTAACTCTTCAGCAGAGGTATTTGAAGCTACATGCGGATGCAAGTCATCAATGTTAGGAATGCCGTCGTTATCAATATCACCGTGCAAGAAATCATGCAAGTATTTTAGATTTTTCTTGTTGTACTGTTTTGGCATTAAGAATTTCTTTTTTGGAACGATATATTTTCCAGTTTTTTGGTCTTTCTTCATTTCATCAATACCGATTATAATAATGCCATCCGTAATGAAATAATATCTTTTTCGAGGTTTAAACACCAATTCAGTTCCTAGTTTCGTCTTGTTAAACATGACAAATCTTGTTAGAATATCATCGTGCGTCATATAATAGCTCTCGATCATCTTGATTGATTCAGCCTTGTTTTTAATATTCGAGAGAGCACTATTAATGATCAATTTCTGAGCATCATTAAATATCATGATCATTTACCCGGATTTTCTTTTGGTACTTTGGATTTTTGCTTTTTTTCCGGTTTTCTATTAAAGACAAATTTCCAAGTCGGTTTCATGCCATATTCTCTCCATTTACCGTTTTTATCCTTTCGCTTGATGACATAAATCGTATCCATAGATGCCTTCGGCGGGAGCTTTCTCTTTCCCTTTTTGACTTGTTTATCAGGATGAGAAACGATAGAAGACTTTGTAGCGTTCTTGTTTTTTGGCATATTATGACTAAAATCCTCGCAAGAAGTTAAAAAGTCTCCGGTAATACAAAAGTAATACAAAAATAATATTTTCGTATTACAACATTTTTAAATCAACGTGATCAGCATATTTAATAAATCCAGCGCGATAAAGTTAATCATCATGGCAAAAAAAAGAAATTTTGCAGTTAAGATAAAAGCACCTGGACAAAAAGATATCATCTTCACGGGAAAGAATTGTGAAGTGAAAGATAAATCTCTATCTGCAAGATTGCAAATCGAAAATCCTTACCGTGAAACTCTCGAATGCGATGACGTGGAGTTCACGACGCTTGAAGAAACAAAAACCGATGTCGAAACTCTCAAGAAACAAAAAGAGAAAAAAGTTGAAAAGAGTTGAAAAAAATGGCAAGAAAATGTCTTGTTGTACCTCCAGAAAGCGCGAAGATATTAAAATACGTGATAGGCAGTAAAAAATAAAGACAACAAAGCAAGCTGCCAAGTATTTTAATGTAACAGAGGAATATATTGAAAAAATACTACACGATCACGTAAATAGTATCATTAAATCATAAATTCTTTTTTTTTCAAGATAATAGTTTTAACGCGGTCACACGGTTCATATAATTTTTATCCTTCATTTCGCCTTCCACAATGACTCTCGAACCAACAAACCGTCGCGGGTTTACCATAACTGTTTTTATCCATTGATTTCCTTTTTGAAAAGAAATCACGCTTTTTACCGGGTTCAAGATCCCCATTGAATTCGTTGAAAGATAGACGGTTACCTCGTTTCCGGTTCCGTTTTCTTTCACGATGACGTGATAATAATCGCTCACGTTCGATGAATAATTTGAAGGTTTCTTGTCTATTCTAAATTCCTTGGGAGAAGAGACGGCTATGATTTTTCCTTCTATCGACGGCATGTTTTTTACCTTATTTGCAACATTCGATATTCATTTAGATTGAGGAATAAAAAAAAGTTTCTAGTCCTTGAACGCCTTGAGAAGCTTGTTTGCTTCATCGAGCATAAATATTTTCTTATCTTCGGTGAATTCCTTCAAGGTGTTGAATGCACTACCTTTACCACCGACGGCAATCACGTGAAGCTTGAAATTCTTGTTTTGTAACACGCTTGTACTGATAGATGATTCATTATCAGAGATAAGAATAACTTCCTTGTTGCGCTTCAATTTAAATTCTTCGGATGTCGAAATGAACCGCGTGGTTGCTCTTAAAATTGCTGATATATCAGTACCACCACCTGGAACCGTTCCGAACAATCTCGATAAAAATTCTTTCTTGTCTTTCTTGAAAGAAATCGGTTCGGAACCTACAGGCGAAGCGTTGAAAAACCATAAGAACGCGTTACCTTTCTCCTTTATGGTTTTTAACATGAACCAATAAGCGACCGCTCGTGACACGGTAGTTTTTTCCGACGTGTCCATTGAACCCGACACGTCGATCAACACGATGTAATCGCTTGGAATACTTGAAGCTTTCATTTCAGATTGCAAGAGATTATTTTCGATGTAATTCAAGTAAAATTGCCAGTCATCAGAAAGCAACTCATCGACAAGAACTTCTTTTATATCATCGCCTATCGTAACGCCAGAAGTCGTTCCAAACACATCGTTCTTGTAGTTTTTCATATCTATATCCAAGAACTTTGTTGACTTGATGATTTCAACGAATTTACTCACGTTATACTTCTTAAGCGTGTTTCTATCAAGGAATTCTTCACGAATTTCGTTGATGATAGATTCATCTCCAGCTTTCTTGCCACCGGTTAACGAGAGCATAGCTTTTATTTGCTTGCCTTCCTTCGCTTCGCCCTCGGCTTCATTGCAAGCAGCCATAAATTGTTGATTGTCCTTTTGCTGCTTTTGATCTAGCTGTTGTTCAGCCTGATCAAGATTTTGTTCGATGTCTTTTTGTTGTTGCTTGGTTTGTTGCTGCTTTTGCTGGTTTTCTTGTTGTTCTTGCTCGTTTTGATCGATCTGTTTTTGGATATTGTTTTTTTCCTTTTGTGATTGCGATTCATCCTTCTTTTCTTTCATTTCCTTCTTTTTTTGCTGGAGATCCTTTTGTTCTTGTTCTTGTTGTTCTCGGTCTTCTTTCTTTTGCTGTTGCTTGTTCTTTAAATTATCTACTTTATCTTGAATCTCTGATTCTTCATCAAGAGTTTTCAAGATTCGAGCGAATAGATTACTTGAAATACGCTTGGAAAGCAATTCGTCACCTATCGTATTATCACGTATGTTATTATCTTCTGATAACGGCTTTATAAAACGTTGTTCACGCTTGTCCATGCCACGCTTCGTTTCGGTTGCAAGCAGATAGCACCCGTGGAACGTATCAAGCATCAGATTCTTGATGTCTTGTTCCATTTTATCCGGCGTGATCTTCAAATTTTTTAATTCATCTTGAAATCTCGACTTTAGAAATGCTTTCATTTCATTGATACGGTAATCTCCTAACCAATTATAAGAACCGTGCTTGAACAGCCCCTTTTTTTCAGTCTTTTTTTCGATCTTGGATTCTTTTGGAGTAACGATCTCGATTTCTTCATCTTTTATGCCAGAATGCAATATTTCACTAAGCTTTTGAACCTCGTTGCGAAGCTCGGGCAACATAATGTCATTGAAAAATTCTTCCTTTCCAATGTTAAAATAATAGTTTACAAGAATGTTGATTTTATTGATCAATTCATTGCCATCGTATTTTTTTGCTATCGACACGAGATTCTTGTACAGTTGATCACCGTTTTGCTTGATCCAAGCAAGAATCTTCGATTGAAATTTCATGTTTTCACTTCACCATGTTAATTATATATAAACCGATATTTAAGTGTATGTGTCGGTTACAACGACATTTATGTCTTCAAGGAATCCAATAATATTGTTTGACTGAGAAATTTCAATATCCTTATCTACCTTGCAATTATATTCCTTGTCGTCATTTTTAAAAACCACGATGAACGACATCACGTTCTCCATTTCTTCAACATTGAATTTTTTGAATTTTTCAATGATCGAATCATCTATCACGTCTTTATATTTGCTTGCTATGATGATCAACATCCAGTTTCCCGTCGTTTTATCGATCCGTTCGAGAAACCGGATCGTTTTTAATCGATCATGCTGGATATGGATTTCATTGAAACACCTTTTTGCTTCAGAACTCAAGGTCTTTAATGATATCCTCAAGCCATCTTCAGTTTTCCGTAAAATTGCAAGAGGATCTTCATCAGTCCACGATTCGCAAGAAACATACGCATTTCCCTTTTTAGAAATTTTTTCCTCAAAATCAAGCAAGTAAATTATTTTTCCAGTTTCGGTTGGAATGCAACTCTCGTTAAAAAATACAGTTCTTCCGGAATTATGCAATTTTGCAACAATTTTCATTTCATCATTTATTCTCGTGCGAAGTGTCGTTGCAATAATCACGTTGAACGATTTCATTTTCTCCGTGATTTTATTCAAGTCTGACCGGATTTTGAAATAACCGCGTAAGAAAGTACCATGATCACACATGTACATCTTGAATTCAAAAAGCCATTGTTGATAGACTTCTTCTATTTTCATCGTGAAATCTACCTCTAAAAAAGAAATTACTTGATATTAATAGCCGAGATCAATTTCTTATTGAACTCTTGCATCTTGGCTTGTACCTCGGCAAGCACGACATCATCAGAACCAAGTTCTTTTTTCATAGCTTCGATTTGCTTGCGAAGTATTTCTACTTTGCTAGACACTTTAAGAACCTCGTCATATGCCCCTCCTTTAGAATTCTCGATCTTCGTGATCAAGTCATCTATTTGCGGGATTATTTCTTTCACTTGCATTGCAACACGTTCAACCTTGCCAACCGTGTCGATGAGAATTCTTTCAATAACTTGATACTCTTCCTTGTTCTTAGGAATGACATATTTGAGTACCATAAGATTTTTCTTGCTAAGTACGCCGTTGGTAAAAAGTAAAGCGTCTGCTATGATTACACTAACTGCTTTTTTCTTTCGGCGATCAGACACTAAAATGTTATGATCCTGGATTGTCTTAAGGATTGTGATGTAATCTTTTACGAGCGGTGTGAAATTGAATGTCTTGATCATCTTGTTGAGATCTTCTATGATCTTGAAATCAATTGTTCCAGCGACATCAAATTCCAGGTTCCACATGTTTATCAATTTTTCCCATTCCGATTCATTTAAAGAATCGATAAACAAGCGGTAGAGGAACCTGTCATAGAGGGCATCCAACTCTTCACTTTCCGGAAGTTCGTTTGATGCAGCAAACACGCTCCAGATCGGCACTTTCACGATTTCCGTGCCGTTCTCAAACTCGCGTTCGTTCAAAATACGAAGCATCGCGTTCAAGATAGCGGAATTTGCTTTAAAGATTTCATCGATGAAGGCAAGCTTCGCTTCTGGAAGCTTGTTTGTCGTAATGTACTTGATTGCTCCGGATTCTTTCAAAAGCTTCACATCTATATTTCCAAAAATTTCAGTTGGCTTGCTGAATTTCGTCAGCAAGATCGAAAATAGTTTGACAAGAGAATCTTTATCTTTTAGAAGCTTAGCACTTTGATAGACCATTTGACTTTTAGCGGTTCCCGGAGGGCCAATCAATACGATATGCTCTTTCGTGACAAGAGCACGCATGATGACTTCAATTGCTTCCTTTCTACCAACGAAAGGAAGCTGAAAAAAGGCTTTCTTGATCTGATTCGCCTTCGTTACTATTTCCTTTGAATCGACTTTTGCTTGTTGCATTACTTGTTGTGTCGTTTCGATCACCATGTTAATTATATATAAACCGATATTTAAGTCTATGGTATATTCGCATCTTTCAGATCTTTTTCTTCTTCTTTCGGTATCGATAGGCGATCTATTACTTCAATATGGTTTGATTTTTTCTCTATTGATTCGATCAATTTTTTGAATGAGTACACACTGACATCGGTTGACCTAAAAAATTTGAACAAGTCTGCTACTTTGAACTTGTCATCATGTTTATTCAACACGTACAAACAAACAGATGCTGAAATCACGCGAGATGTATAACCTCTCACTAAATGATATTGCTTGATCTTGCTATAAACTCCAAGACATTCATCTTTATATATGATCAACTTCGTTTTTTCAAGATAACTCGTGACAAGACGTTGAACTTCTTTATCATAATCCGGTTCAATGATCTTTTTATCGATTAATTGCTTGCGAATGTCTTGAAGAATTTGATTACTTACGATCTTGAAATCGCTTAGTTTCACGGCAAGAGGATCGAAATGTCGTAAATAAAGATAAACCAAACACGATACAATGATGTAAGTACGAACGTTCTTTAACGTGAGAGCACCGTACATTTCAAGAATCTTGTTCATGTTGATTTTGATACCATACATCGTAGCAAGTTTTTGAACCGATTCTTCAATATTTTCTTTTTTTTTCTTGTTATAATACTTGTAGATGTGTTTTTTTAGACTTTGATACGTATTTTTCTTCATCGTTTTTTATACCTCCATTTTTATTGATTATCAAATCTAATTTGCTATTAATCTCGTTTAATATAGAATTAACATCTCCATTTTCTTGAATCTCTCTAATCGGTCTATTTTCGACAAGACCACGTATCATATTAATGCTCATTTTATCTTCCGAGATGTATTTCTCGATTGTTTGAACAGTGTTGATTTCTAGAGGTTCTTTCGAGAGAACATTCATGTACATTTTTCTCACGCAATGCAAAAAATCAACGGGAAGCATATTCTTCTCATTTTCTTTGAATAGAGAGTTAAACATTGCCGGATCGAGCAAGACTAGATACTTGACTGGAATCAAGTTTCCTTTCGCGTTCAAGATGAATTCTCGTGTCGTAATGAAACAAAAAGCGATGTCGATATCATAGTTCAAATCATCCTTGATGAACGGCAAGATAACAGCTTTCTTTTTTTTGCCGTCGGTAAAAGTCACGATATTGTTGATTTTATCATAATGATAGATGTTGAACGTGTTGCTCGTGGTTACCATGTCTGAAAATTCATCGATGTCTTTCGCATATTCTATGATTCCTTTGATGAAGATGCGTCGTAGATCATCAGGTTTCATATTAAACAAAGAATCTGCAAATCCTCTGAAATAAATTTGTAGAGTTTTCCTATGCCCTTTTGATTGTTCGTTCATTCGTTTCAACTCGAAAATAATGAAAGTTAATCTTTTTATATAAAATAGATTATTTAAATGTTGTTGTTTTAAATAGTATAATACTTTAATAATATTTTTGTATGACAAAAACAATACGCTCATTGTTAAACGAATTCACACTTTCAAGACATTTAATTTTTCTCTTTAACTTCACGATCAATTTTTTTAACTTTAGAATCATCTTCAATCATCATGCGAAGTGAAATCAATTCACATGCATCATATCTCGTGCAATAATCGCATCTATGCGAATAAGATTCGCAATTCACGATTGCTTTTATAACTTGCTCACGGAGCCATTTCCGGTTTATCACGATGTCGTGATCAAGTTTTTCTATCCAAGACATGATAATGACACGTGAACACGAGTATTTAAAAATTAGTATTTATATACAACGATGACATCTGCCCGATGAAGTAAAATCCCTCGTCATCGCGCTTGTAATACCGATTTCTCTTCCGTTTCTCAATCTTGAATCCGGAAAAAAACTCGAATATCTCTTCTTTTTTATTCCTCACGATGATAGTAGCCGGGTATTTATCATGACCACAACACGATAGCACGGTTTTTAAGATACCATCGTTATTGATACTTTCGACCTTGCTTTTCAAACAATCATCGATGCGACGATTGCAATATGGCAATTTTTTGCACAATTCCATCAAACTCCAAAAATCAGAAATCCGAGACTTTCATCTAGTGAAATCACTTTGATAAATGCATAGTATCTAGTAACGTCTTTAACCTCGGTAATTGCACCGTCTTGATGAATTCTTTCAACTTGTCATCGGAGACCCTTCCTTCAGCAAATTTCTCCTTCAACTTCAATTCTTCAGATTCTTGACAAGCATAACTTACTTTTTCAGAAATCTCGTTGGTTATTTTATTAAACTGTTCGCTTGTATAAGGTATTAAATCATTTACATCTATAGATGTAGCGAAAGCTATCGTATTGTTCGCATAAAAACTACGAACCGTTGAAGGAACGATTGAAAAAACGCTATCCATCACTTGTGCATCCTTGTCGAACAAATACCATATACAATCGAGAATGATGATCAGTTGCCAGTCGGTTCGTCTCCCGCAAAAAGTTATGCCTAGCTGGGATTCCGATTTCAAGTAATAACTCCTTTCGGTGAACCATTTCCAGTCCTCGTCCTCGTCACGCACCATGTATTTTTTATATTTGTCGATGTTGTCTAACCGTAGATATACTTCTGCTAGATCCTTTTTAAAATCGAAAGAGATGTCTGGAATACCAGGATCGCATACTATGTTTATCCGACCGTTCGGCTTGGTGATGATATGGCATTCGCTACCGTCGGAAGATTGGATCATCGTTTTACTCCCGGTCTTCCTAGCTTCAAAAAAAGGTTTGATCGAGTTATTTACTTGATCCACCGCGTTATATGCCGATTTATGTGGGATTTGTTGTTCATGGATCGATCCAAAATAGACCAGATGCTTCCTCGAAGGTATTTCCGACCAAGTGCTCAATCTTTCACCACGTGGTGACAAGAAACCTGAAGCTTTCATCTGAGCATAATGATATGTCGAAGTCCCGTGGAAGAGAGGTAACATGCGGTTAAACGAGTATTTCTGGTAGAAATTCCGCAAGTAACGGATACTTTGTTCGAGAATCTCTTCCTTATCCATAAGACCTGTTACTCGCGTGGATATTTAAACCACGTTAATGATGGTTAGATCATAGATCGTGGTTATCGCCCGGTTCCAATTTATCCTATCAACGTGCTTTTGCTGTCGGGTTTTTAGCATTCTGATCCCACGCGCGGAAGTTAGCATCTAGGTCGTCAATGATTTCATTTAACGAACGTTCTGATTTCTCGATGGTAATATCAGCAACTACAATACCGTCAAGAGCGTTTGAACCTTCTATTTCCAATATGTCCTTGCTCTTGGCGCAATGCTTCATTAGGAAAACGTATTTCCAGGCCCATTCTGATATGAAATAGGCTATTCCGATGCTAAATATGGTGACAATGATGAAAATGGCGAGGGATATGAATAAAGTAATAGGAAAAACCTCCTACCAGGTTTCCCACCAGATTGAAACGCTGACGTTCAAGTTAGCCCAGTTCGGGTCTTGTGAATAGCCACAGATGTCGAGGGCATACGTAGATGCATTCGGATAGACTGACGCTTGATAATAATTGTTCCAAATCGAATAATATGCAGTATCGGTGACCGTTCCGCCTTCTAAATATGGGAATAAGGTTGTTCCCAAAAATTCACCAATCGTTTGATTGTTCAGCCTCGAATACAAGCGATAAATTGAAGAACCCGCACCTGGCAGCCTTCTATTGAACGAAAAGGAAACCATGCTCGTTACCATCGTTCGGTTGACCAATGGGATAGAATATACGATAGCATAAGGCCCGGTCAGGCCTGTGGTTTGATACTGTAGTGTTGCTGTCACGTTCACGAAATGCATGGTTATTAGTGGGTACGTTCCGTTGACGTATATTGTCGTGTTCGTGGTCGTCGTGGTGTTCGTCGGGTTCGTCGTGTAGTAGTAGTTAATCAAGGTTGGCGGTTGCAAACCTTCGACTATCAACATCGCTGGTAGCGTCGAAATTGCTGAAACCATGCAAATGATTATCGCCAGGCTTGCCGTTTTTTCTCTATCCATAATGCTCGCTTCTTTTCAAGATTGTTTTTTTTAACAATGAACCAAATCACATTTAAATATTTGTTCTGAAAAATGATAAAAAAAAGAAAAAAAATATGGACTGGATGTACTTTCTAGCACGGTTTCAAGGAGCAGGGGTTGCCGGTGCCGGATCTGCTGGCTTCGGATCTGCTGGATTGTCCTTCGGAGCAGGATTCTTCTTCTTTCCCATGATATCGCCTTGAATTTTGCCTTGAGATTGCTGTTCGTGTTCAAGTGCAAGTGAATTATATAATAAATAGTATTTAAAGTTTATCATTTTGAAAGGTTGAAAAAAAAGAAATCACACGAAAACGCTCCGTTTTACCAATGCTTCGATAAATCGCTTGTACGCGTCCTCGAAAAACATCTTACTTTCATAAATTCGATATGGATCGAGTAATCCTTGTTCGAGAGCATTCAATAAATCTTCCTTGTTCGTTTTCACGTGCGTTTTCACGAATTCTTCAAGCAATGTTTCTTGATGGCTCGTTTCATAATAGGAAGCATCTTGTTTCAATTGACGCAATACCTCATCAATTATTTCTATTGCGTCACTTCTTTCTTCGAGAATACCATATATATTCTTTAATCCTTTACGTATTCTCTCGGTTTTTCCACGTTCTTCATCAAGATTCTTCATTGCTTCTCTCGTTTCATTTTGGCAATATTTCAATCTATCATCTTGCCTTTTTTTCAACTCTTCAATTTTCTTCAGCGATTCCTGGTATTCTTTCTTGTAAGAAGGTCGATTTCGCCTTGTTTTTGGTTTTTCTGACATTTTTATTTACCTTGCGTGGTAGTTCACCTTTCTACATACATTTTAAGTTTAAAATTTTCAAGATCTTTTAATTTTGATCTTGCTCGAACACAATTATTACCGTAGATTCTTAATAAATCATTGTAGAACTTTAATTTTGCTTCATGAGACAACGTTTGTATTTCCTCTATATATTTTCTGTTGAAATTTTCATTGCGTTGTATTTCGTTTTCCCACAATGGACTTTCTATACCAAATTGCTCTTCCATATCTATCGAAAAATTAGGATCTGGAATGTTGTTAAATGCATCTCCATATTCTTTGCCTCGTTTTGAATGTATTATTGTACCCATATAATCCCCACTTGATTCATACTTTCCCCAATTCACATCATCAAAAATGTGTTCGAAATACACTTCGTTTATAGTCAATTCATGAAGTTTTGTTTCAAGAGATGTCACGATTATTTTTTTCTTTAAATCACTTATATATCTTCTCCATTTTTCCTCTAACGTTTTCCTTCTTGTTTCTTCCTTGCTTCTATCTTCTAAATACGCAGATAATATACTAGAAGGAATCGTTTTCTCGTATTTTTTCAAATCTTCCTTGCTGTGAATATAAAAACTGTGTGATTCATTTTTGAAAGTAACAGTTGCTATTATCATCACGTATTTTTTATCATATTGAAAAGACGGGGCAAGCACGATGTCTTCTTTGATTCCACGTGGTTCAACGTCATATATAACATGTACTACATTATCGCTAAATTTCACGTTTGCAACGGGAAGATCTCTCTTTTGTACTCGTTTTATAGGCACAAAATAAAAGATTCCTTCTTTTTTAGAAGGATTTATTAAGCATGACCAAAATTCACCAATCTCCGGTTTCAGTTTTGATCGTTGATCCAGAAAACCAATTGCTTCTCTATGATCGGTTAACAATTTAACGATTACTTCGCCAGGTTTTTTTCCTTTTATAATAACGAATATTTTCACGTTTTTTGGAAGTTCACATAGCATTATTATCGTTTATTTTATGATTTTTCTATATTTAAACATTCGTTTAAAGTAGAAATTTAAAAAGGAACAAGTGAAACTCGAAATAGAATCTTTTTTTTTTCGATGCTAAATACATTATCTTTCAAATGGCCTTCAATTGCCTCGTTTTCAACTCTCTTACATTGTCAAAAATTGACTTGAAATCTGCTAAAGTTAATGGTATCAAGCCAGTATGCTTCAAGTATCTCTTCACTTTTTTCCAGAAGCAATCCGAGCAATAAAGTTTGTTCCCGGTTGGATTATAACCTTCCGTTATTTCCTTTGAACACCCGTCGCATTCAATACTCATGATTCTTCGTACCAGCTCGATAATTGCTTGTAAAAGTTCAATGGATTCTTGATAGGTTTATCGGCAAAGCATAGCGGGTGATGATATGCTTTATCATTTTTCTTGCACGAACCATCGTTGAAAAGGTTTTTGCACGATGAGGGCATGTAACCCTCGTCTTCTATTTTCTTTGCCTGGTAAGACGTTATGTCCGGATTGAAGTCTGGTTGTTTCGAGAAAACTTCAACGAGATCATCGACCGTCAATCCTATTTTCAAGAGAAATGACGCGAGCAGTACGCGATCATCATGATATAAATTAATACCTTGCTCGTTCTTGTCAAGAATTGCATTGATGCACGGTGGAAAAAATATCTTGTTCTTGTTCAGTTGATTCTTGCTCGTTTTCACGAAGTTTCCGTTGCCGTTATAAATTTCATACTTTCTTTTTGTTTTATCGTTAAAAATGTTTCGTGAAATGTTCCAAAGCTTGTTGCCTATCCAGAAATCGCCTTCAAGTCGTTGTTTTTCCGTCATCTTGTACATTTCGCAAGGATTCTTGAACAAATCTTCTTTGGATAGAGGTACACAAAACCGATTCCGGGCAATGTTGAACGTGTTTGCTATCCTTGCCATGCGGGAAACGTCACCCATGATGTGCGGATCAATAATTTCATCAATCTGTTCACATGTAAGATTTTTTCTATCGCTTCGTTTTTCAATGGTTATGTTGAAATCAGATTTCAGCTTGATTTCTATCATCTTGTTCAAGGCGTTGTGAATCATTCGCAATTCAATAGCATCCTTCACCACACCTTGTTCGAGAAAAATGTAAAAATGATATCCAACAGAACGCAAGTTATTACCTTTATCACCATAATATTGCGAATTTTTACCGCTTAAATGAACACGAAATATTATATCCTTTAACAGCAGGAAATCACGCATAATGGAATAGCATTCATATCCACGCTTGTTATCGAAATCGAGAAATATTTTATCAATGACAGCAGAGCCTGGATCAACAGCATCCATGCCAAATTTCTTTTCAGATGCTTTTTTAGTGAACCTGTACACGCTAATATAACAATCCTTCTCACCATTATATTTGTTGATGTAATCGTTCAACTCTTGCGAGTTGTCTACCCACTGGCGAAACTTTCCAACCATGCGTGGAAAGTCGTTATACAGCGTGATCTCTTTCATATTTTATCCTTTCCGCTCCTCGCGCAGATAAAACAGATGAATTTTCCTTTATCGTTGATCATGTCATCCTTCGGAAACTTGAAATCGCAATAGATACATTTCTCCTTCTTGTTTTCGCTTTTCTTCACCTTAGATCACCTTTTGTTGCATGTAAGATAACAATTCTAACCTTTTTTTAGCGAGGATCACGTAATCTTCATCTATATCGAAGCCAACATATTTTCTCTTGTAGAGCATAGCGGCAATGAGTGCCTGGCCCGACCCGCAGAACGGGTCGAGAACCCACATGCCCGGCCTCGAATAGAGGACAATGCATCGTCGCGCAAGTTCGAAAGGAAACGGAACCGGGTGACCTTTAACCTTTACCGGCGGGATCTCCCAGACAGAAATCGTGTTGTCTGAGAATTCCTTCTTCGTGATGTCGTGCTTCGGGAAACACTTGCAATTGAGATAGTAATCTTCTTTTGAGAACACGTCGATGTACTCATGACAATCCCTGATAACCGGATTCGTGCAATCGAGATAGCTGCCCCATTTCGTGCTTCCTCGACAAACAGATGTCGGTTTCACCCAGATGATCTCACCGCGTTGTAACATTTGAAGCTTGTCTACCGCGATATGCATCACTAGCTTGTTCAAAGCTTCGTATGGCTTCCTTCCCATGTTTCCGACGTTTATACACGCCCGACCGCCAGGAACGAGAACTCGTTTTACATCACGGATCCATTTTTCCGTGAAGATTTCGTATTCTGTAGCAGATACGTCATCGATGTACTTCCCGTAGTCAATCTTGACATTATACGGCGGGGAAGTCACCACGAGATGGATGCAGTTATCTGGTAGAGAAAGACTTGTCGCGTCTCCTACTTTCACGAAACTATCTTTCAGCATTTGAAACAACTCACATTCGTTCCAGCAGTATAGAGGGCCTTCTTTTCTTCCTTAGACATCTTCTTGACTTCATTTTCACGCATGATAGCATCTGACAAGCTCGGTAACGAGAAATCCAGGTCGAAGAACGTGTTTCCTCCGACATCGAAACAATATGCACGGGGAATGATCCGCATCTCTCCCTTGTTTTTCCGGTTGCCAGGAACCTTTCCTTTACCTTCGCATTTCGAGCAAGACTCGTTTCTATCCCTGTTTGATCGCGAGTTCGTGTTGTCCAAGATTCCCTTACCGTTGCAACGGATACACTTCTTGGAATATCGTTTCTTTTGGTGTTCTTGCCAACGTCGTTCCGGATCGGAAGTCTGGCCGCAATACATCGATTCGCCACTCTTCGTCTCTTCCAATATAAGATACACGAACCATTTCATTTCTTTTTCACCGGGTTGAAGTTATCGCATCTCTTGCGTATGAATTTATTATTAAAGATGATCTCTATATCAGCCGGGATTGCTGTTCCTATCTCCTTCATCATCATTTGCTCGTGCTTGTGCATAACGTCGTTGATAATGCTAAAGCACGTTTTTTCATTCATACATTTTCCACATCTATTATTTCTCGTTCAGATCACCTTTGCTTGTCTCGTGTCCATTTGTACCTTATCGATATCATAGTTTGTCCACAAGACTTCTGTTCTATACCTATCGGAGAATTGATTAGACGCGTGCATTAGCCTAGGTATGTCCTTTGTCATTTGCCAATCCTCGTATAATTCTTTCATCAAAGGACAATCATAACCTGAAATCGCTACCTTTCCATTTACTTCACGTAAGACTTTAGCCAGTTCGAGATGATTATGTTCTGTCAACTCGTACTGATAGGCCGTGCCTCCTCTTGATTCGAGAGGATATGGAGGATCGCAATAGAACAACGTTTTCTTTGTATCGTATCGTTGTATAACACTGATAGCGTCATCATTCTCTATTTGAACCCTGAGTAATCGTTGAGCTATCCATGCGAGGTCATGATTATTCACCCATCGAGAAACATTTGTTGCCATGTGGTTGCGCGAGTTATCGATGCAATAGTTCCACCGTCCGACACTTGATGTTTGCCCGACACCGCGTTGTGTTTGTTTAGCCCTCACGAGAAAAAGTCTAGCGCATTCGAGTTCTGGTACATCTTTCCAAGTTTCCTTTATACCAACGGCATTTTTCAGCTCCTCGCGTGAGAACGGGGTCAAGGTTATCGATTTAACTAACTCGTCGGTACGTTCACGTAATACCTTGAAAAAGTTCACTAACTCGTGATCCAGATCGTTGAACGTTTCAGAAGGACTCGGAATCCTGTTTAGTAGCACGGATGCAGCCCCTCCAAACGGCTCGCAATAATGTTTCGTGTACGGAAGTTTCGGCAAGATCCAAGGGAGATGATAGTATTTTCCTCCATACCAGCTAAATGCGATTTTTCTTTCCGTTCAGATCACCTTCTCTTGAACCGATTTTTCTCCGTGCTTACTAGCGGTTGCCGGATCGAAGTTCGTGATGAGTATTTGATTGAACTTGTCATCTGGATTCGTAGAGCACATCTTCGCCCCGATGTCGATGTCGAAGACATGATACCCGGCAAACTTGTCCTTCACTGCCGAGTTGAGCGTCACGATGAATTTTCCCTTTATCTTTCCTAATTGGTTCACGAATTCATCGATGTCGAAAGATGTGCAATATTGATAAGTAGTAGAATACGGAGGGTCTAGAAAATACAAGACATCGTGATCGTCGTATTTCTTGATGATGTCCTTGTAATCTAGACATTCGACGCAAGCGTTCTCCAAACGTTTATGAGATATGCGTATCATGTGTCTTGTATCGAAGAATTGTTTTGCAAGATTTCGACTTCCGAACAGTAGTTTTGAATTCGTTCCACCGGAGAACGGAGCGTTGAACCTACCTTCCTTGTTCACACGATATAACCTACACCAAGCGTTCCTGACTAGATAATAGAAGCGAAACGCTTTTTCAACACGGTCGATTTTTTTCCAGTCCGTATCCTTGTAACTCTCGAACGTGGAACGTGAATGAAGCACGTACTCGAATTTTTCCAAGAAACCATCGGAATCTTCCTTGATGACCGTCCAAAAATTGACGAGGAGATCGTTGATGTCATTTATTACCTCCATCTTCGACGGTTTCTTTTGAAAGAACACGGCACCGCTACCAAAAAAAGACTCGATATAGACATTATGCTTTGGCATGATCTGGATGATACGGTCTGCTAACGTGGTCTTGTTGCCCAACCACGTGAGCGGTGAGTTGTTCTGCGTGTTCCCGTTCTCGTCCATCTATATCACCTTTTGCTGGATACCTTTCACGACCGTAGATTTTTTCACGAGTGACTTATTTGAAAATAATAACTCTTTATTGTATTGCCACTTGAACGTACTATAGCAATCCAGCTCGATCACGTTCCAGTCATTGTACAGTTCACGAATTAACGGGCAATCGTTGTATGTCAAGATGACATGATGCGTTGTTTCATGATTGAATTTTGCAAGGATCTCGTGATCTTTCACGGTAAAACTTGATTTGTAAAACGATTCTGTTCCATAATACGGAGGGTCTTCAAATATGAGAAATTCCATGCAGTTGTCATTCTCGTTGTATTCCATCTTGTTAAGACGTTCAAGTGCATCCTTGTAATTATAATTCCAAATTTGAAGGCGTGACTTGTCCATTTTAGCCTTCCAATTGTTAAATTCTATTTCTTTTGGAAACTTGCCAGGCACTTGAATGATGTTTGAAAACCGGTTTTGGATGTAGAAGAATAGTGCTCGACCGACATCATCAGTCCTACCGCGGTATTTCTCGATCCAATCTTGACCACACCACGAGAATTTAAGTTCCTTGATGAAATCTTCATATTTATCGAGTATCACGTTCCAGAAATTGAAGATATCGTGATCTATATCGTTTAAAATCGCATATAATGGTAATGGATCAAGATTGAAGAACATGATCGCACTACCAGCGAACAATTCAACATAAACTCTACGATGATTGATACGCTTTCCCTTCACCTCGTTAAAACGCTTGAAATTCTTGCAATCTGGGAAATAATTCATGAGATTATATTTCTGGATCAGCTTCTTTTTAGAACCCACGATGCGTAGAGGACTGAGATTAATCGTGATGTTATTTCCCGGTGCTCGTTCTTCTTTTTGATCGTCTTCCGTGTCAAATCACCTTCTTTTGAATTCCTTGATTCAATACAGATCTTCTGACGAGAGGACGATTTGAAATGAATAATTCTTTTCTATTTTTCTCGGTGAACTTGGAATAATTGTCCAATTCTATCATGAACCAATCCGAATATAATTCACGTATCTCTTTACAATCGTTATAGCTCAAGAAAACATGATGCTTGATTCTGTGGTTTATTTTAGCAAGTATCTCATGATCTTCATTTAAGAACGATCCCGTCTTGTATATACATTCACTACCATGGTACGGGGGATCTTCGTAAACGATGTAATCTAACTCGCTACTACCAGAACCCCTGTTCTTTCCTTTCGGTTTGTTGATGATTTCAAAGACTTTCTTGTAATCAAGATTCAGGATACATATCTGAGACTTGTCCATTCGTTCTTTCCAAAAGCGAAAATCCTTGTAAAAATGATCGGGAGTACCTTGGAAGAATAGTCCTCTTCTGTTCCGGATGTAAAAAGCAATCGCTCGTGAAACGTCATCTCCTTTTTGGTCGAGTTTTTTCAACCAGCTATCCCCGTTCCAAACATATTCCAATTCTTTCATTAAATCTTCACAATTTTCCTTGACGACGTTCCAGAAGTTGAATATCTCCTCGTCTATATCGTTCACGATGCATTTAAAAGGGACTGGATCGAGATTGAAAAACATCACGATGCTACCGGCGAAAGGTTCTATATAAGAAGAGTAGATGCTCCTAACGAGAACACCGTTATGTATCACCTTGTGATGCCCCATTCCTTCCGGAAAAAACTCCCATAACTTGTATTTTTGGATGAGTCGTATCTTCGATCCCATATATCTTAAGGGAGAACGATTTATGGTACAAGAATCGCCTTGTAGTCGTTTTTCCGTTTCAGATCACCGTATTTTTTGTCTTCCAATCAGATATGAATTTTTCTATACTTACAAACTCTTGAATGTTTTGCATTCTTTCTATTTTTATCGTATTATAATGAATCAAATACATTATCTCGAAATTATCGACATGAACTTGCTCGTGATCCTTTCCAGATTTATAAAGATGAAATAAATCCTTTCCAATACAAAATTTTTTTATCTCCATCGCTATCGATTTTTTGTAATCTTCCAACTGGGAAATTATATCTTTCGCCGAAAAATACTTGTAGCACAGACCTCTTAGATGATGAAAATAATCGAATTTTTTGTCAACGATGAATACTGGGGTCTCATCTTTTATCAGTACCGTGATCAGATCACCTTTTGTTGCTTTGTTTTTATCGGACGGGATAGACGGCCACGATTTATACGTATCTCTATATCATGAGCATAAGCAATGTTCAGCTCGAACCCGATCCAGGGAATGTTCCATTTCTCACATAGCTGCGCGGTCGTACCACTTCCGAGAAACGGGTCAAGCATCGATTCTGGAAGACCGATATACTTGACGTGCTCGATGAGCATTGCTTCCCATAGCTCGTATGATTTTGGACAAGGATGGATGAGTTTAGCAATGAATGGGTCACTCGACTTCATTTTCAGGGGAATATTAAAACAATCAACCGTGAATACTTGTTTTCGTTCCCATTTTCCAAAGAGAAGGATAGATTCAACGCAAGACTTCCACGAGTAAACTCCCGGCGCGTGGGCATTTCTCTTGTAATGGTATAGGATGTCGATTGGTTCAGCAATGTCCTTCAACCATGTTATCAAATTCGTCTCACCAACGGTCACGATGATCTTCTTGCAAACGCGGGAGACTTCCTTGAACCAAGATTTGCTGAATTCGATATATTTCTCGTGTGTCATGTCATCAGTATAGTTCAAGTTCGTGGTCTTTCCTTTCTTATCTGATGTTTGTCTATATCCGGTGGAACCGATATTCACGTTATATGGAGGATCGGTTATGCACATCTCGATTGATTGATCTGGAATCTTCTTCATTCCTTCGATGCAATCCTCGTAATAGACATTCCCAGTTTCAAATTCTCCTATCTTTATGTTAAATCACCTTCATTTGTTTCGGCGCGTTGAATGATATCTTTCCCAGTTCTATACGTTTGTCTATATCAACGTGATAATCAATGATTAACTCGAAACTCTCAACCCTCTGTTGTTTAGACTTAAGATGCATTTATTTCACACTTCCTTAGCTATATGAACTTTCATATCTTCACCGATAAATTTCGTCGGTTCGTTTGGAATAGGATCTATTCTCTTGCACCTGTCACATTGACGGAAGCACCATTTCGTGAAGAATGGAGGATTCGACAAAAAACCATAGCCGCTCTCCCATGTGTGCTTGTCACCTTTAGTGAGTTCGCATCTTTCATCGCATTCCAAGCATAGTACCTTGCCATATGCTACTATATTTCCCTTCATGGATAGATTTCACCGTTTTGATGAGACCCATCATCAACGGGAGAAAGACGTTTTTTCACGCCGAGCTTGTATTCTATCCGGTTCATAAGACCCTCATCACGTATGCAATAATATTTATAATCGCATGTTTTGCACCATTTGTAAATCCGGGGGAAGACGTTCTTATCAAGAGCAGCTTTAATATCGTTCAAGTCGTTATAGAGGATCAAAAAGTCATCCTTCGTCAATCCTTCATAAATAAAGCCATATTGCTTTTTTGTATAACATCCGACGACCACTTCTATTGGATATTTAACGGAATTACCAAGTGTTAAATACGGAATTGGGAAAGTTAACTGTTCCTTAATTTCCTCCTTCAAATGAGATGTCTTGTAAAACAATGATTGCGATCCACCACCACTCTTAAAATCACCAAGACAAGCAATGTCGTGATCATTGTCAAGAAATGCCGTCGGAAGCAAATACAACACGTCTAATCGATAACTGATACCTCTATCCATAGCATATTGATTTTGCTGTTGCTCCGTCATCAAAGGCTTGTAATATTTATCAAACGTGATTTTATCTTTTATATTATAAACCCCGTCGATACGTTTCATTCTATCGAATTCATATACTGCGAAATTCGTGAAATGCTCGAAATAATGTTCCTTGGCAAACCACATGTATTGTTTCGGAATCATGCTAAAACAGAAATGAACAATTTTCTTGATGATATCAATCTTATTATCTCCCAAATTATTCAAGAGATCTCCAAAATATTCCCTTTTTACTTTATTATAATAGACTTGAATAACACGATGAATAACATTACCATCTCGAAACCACGGATAATTTTGCTTTCTTCCTTCAATCTTCATCACTTTATAATAATAAAATCTCTTGTAGCATGAATGCTTATACGTTTCTCTTGATGATGGAGAGACGGTTATACCATTGCTCACGAATTCTATCTGATCAAAGTATCGTTTAAAATCAAACGTGGACATGTTCAATTCACCATTTTAGGCTTATCTGCTTCGTGTATAAGTTGAATCTTTTTAACATTGTGCTTTAAATTTTTAGATAAAAAATCAAAAACAGTTGGAAATTTGTTAAGCATATCGGTCGATTTCACGCCATACAACGAGATAATAGATTCCATGATGCTCACGACAGTTTTGTTGAACATGTATTCATAATCTATCGTGAATCCAGCGAGATCTTCATCTTGTTGAAAACCTACAACATCAGTGTTTTCAAGACCATCTTTGACCTTCTTCACAAACACGAATCTCACTTTATCGCCTATTAGCCAGTTTAAATTCAAGTTTGCTCTTGAATAATCAATCGCACGAAGATGTTGTGGGATCTTTTGTCCTTTTTGAAATGCTTTGTACTCAGTCTTGTCTTTCGTTACACGAACGTTCAAGCAAATATCGGAAGGCTTAAATTTGCCGGTGACGTATGCTTTTTTAAACTTCTTGTAAATATCCTGAACTTGTTGCTCGGTTTTGCCGTTTATAATCATATTTATGATTAATTCTTGAAACTTGGCAGCTATAGTAGGCGTGTTTGATCGAACCGATTCATACCCGGAGATTTCAACCTCGTCAGAATCCTTCCAATCTCGATCACCTTCGAGAACCATCAACAACTTGAAGAAACATCGGTTCTTGGTTATCTTGCCCTCTTTATTCTTGGTAATCGCCATGATTCTTGCGATTTTTTCTGTACGGATTTCGATGCTAGACTTTGGGCTTGAATTGAATTTACCCTGGAAATACGCATTGATTTTCTTGTTGATGTAAGCATTCAGAACATTGGAAACTTTCAACATTTCTTCCTTATTATTGTTAAAATCGTGATTTAACTTGATACGAGCAGAATCCGTGTGCATATAAACACATTCTATCGTAGCATTTATCCCGGTTTCTTTAAATATCAAGTCTTTTAATTCCTGACTTTCTGTTATTTTCTTGATGAACGTGAGACCGGTTCTACCTCCATACGGGATGGTTTCGCCAATCCCACGATTAAAAAGCCTGAATGCCGGGTGTAGCATCACGCCATAAACAGCGTTCATTTTTTCCTTGAAAATGTTCTGGTAATTCTTGTAAACGCGCTTTAATTCACCAAGCATCAATTTAAATTCTGCCGGGTCAAGAATTGCCTTGTACTTGAAAATATCACCGATTACTAGATCAATGACATTCGCCTTGAACTTGTCCTTTTGATCAGGAGTTACTTGAAGATATTTTGTTTTTATACTCGCTGGAGTAAAATCGTTACCTTTTTTCAATGAATCAGCAATAGCAACACAATTTTTATACAATGAACGATTTGTCTTGTATTTTTTCAAGAGCTTGACGACAAAACCTATTTTATCCTTTCTAAAATAGAGTTTTTTATCATCTATACAGATGCAATCTCCAATCTTCGTTTTTAAAAGCATATCAGGAGATAAATTCAACAATTCAACTATGGTAGGATACCACGACTTGATATCAAGCATAAAAACTATGTAATGAATGCCTGGCGTGGGAACAAGAATGAAAGCACCTTGAATCCAACCTTCAGATTCAGATTTACGCATTTCATTAGGCATTGCCGTGGGAAGCACGAAAAACTCTTCGTGCAAGGCTGATCGTATAAGATCAGCATCGATCATTCGCATTTGTGACAAGGTATTTTCGAGCAAGCACCCGCTATCTCGGTTGAAGATGTCAAAGAAATCAATAATCTTGAGCTTGTCATTCAATTCTATCATGATTTCTATGTCACGAGCGTTGTAATACAATGCAAGAATAGGATCTTGTTTCCAAACAACACCTTGAACATTCGATGGTTTATGGCCACCTTTCTTTACCAATGCTATCTTTCTCAGCTTCAGTTCATCTTTACCAATAGCATCGAGATTCAAGTTAGGTTTCATGCCTTCATATCTCGTGATGCGCTTGTATGCTTCGAGAAGATCGAAATATGTCGTTCCTTTAATGTCAACGTCGTATGGATCTCTATCATTTTGATCGTGATGTCCGGGATTGATGAACACGATGTTATATTTCGATAGCCGTGTTTCATCCAATCCAATTTCCTTTATTCTATTCACGAGATATCCTTTATCAAAACGATCCATGTTCCATGCAGAGATCGTGTCCGGATCTTGCGATTTAAGCAATTCAAGGAATTTTTCAACGAGAATCGTTTCCGTTCTACACTTGTAGATCAACCATTTGATGTCACGATTGGAATACTTGAGATGATACGTAAATGAAATTTCTTGAACATCTTGGATGACGTTCTTTTGTTCAGACGCGTTCTCCATTTGATAGAGCGTTGACGTGTAATTATCATACCAACCAATATGCGTAATTTGATAGATGAATTTCTTGAAATCCATGCCTTGACTGTTATCAGTTTCGATATCCAAGAGCCACAATCTCTTGTTGCATTCGAGATCAATAGGCGTGAGGTATTTCATATAATCATCGAAGAAAGGAACAAGCACGTCAATATATTCATATCTATCTATGTCCTTGTCTTGCTTGTCTTTCAACAACTCATTAAACATGTCTATTGTGAATTGTTCTTTCCCGTAAAAATTCTTCGATATATCGATAAGATATTCAAGCGGTATTTTTTTCTCGTATTCATTAAGAATGATAGCATCAGATAGCTCAAAACCAGATTTAATATTCGTGTTAAACAAAAAATTAACGTTAAAAAGCACGTCAGCAAGAAATGTATTGTTCCAACCTATGCCATCACGTATTTTATCACTCTTGCATCTAGGGCAAGTTTTAGGTTTCACGGCAAAAACTTTACCACATTTCACGCAAGAATTATCACGGATATGCGTCGTGTACTTCGATTCTTTCAAGAGTACCTTTAATACGTTGTCACCAAAAACAGATTTCTTCAACTTTTTATCTTCAACGATGTCGAGAATATACTTGCTAAATTGCGTTTTCAAATAACGTGTTATTTCAATATTGTTCTTGACATAAAAACGCGGGTGAAATCCAAAAAAGCGAAGCTTGTATTTCTTGCGCTCGTTACCTTTCAACCTAGCTTCGACTTGGATGCACGAATATCCGTACATCGTGATAGGTTGCACATCGATCAGCACGAAGAAATGTGATTTCATGGAATATAACACAAATGCCTATAAAACGATTTAAACGTTTTTCATGAAAATTCATAGCAAAAAAAGAAAACCTTTTGATCGATCTAAAGAATTTAAGACAATAAAGTTTTTAACTTAAATGATCGATGTCATAGTGATCGTATTATTTAACACCTATACAACGTGATCTAATCATGGCATGTACTACAAAAAGAGCAAAACAGCAAAAAGGATCGATGCAGGCATTTGGAATTGCCTCACTGATATTTGTAGGGATTTTGATCGTGTTATGGGCAGTCAATCCGGTTTTTTTTAGCGCATACGTGATCCCTTGGGCAATCTTTATCTCGATAATCTTAGTGAGCATAATCGCGCTTGTTTCAGCTTCGTCATATTGCAACGGAAATGGTAAAGTCAAGAAGTAATCGATGTTTTTCTTTTTTTTTCCAAATATTTTTAGCAACGCGACAAAAAAAATAATTAAAAATTTAGTTTATTACTTTATTAAGATCTTTGTCTTCATTTTTATTTTCCGATTCTTCGTCATTAAATTCAGCTTCTTCCAAAGCACTTTCGATTTCATCCGTGTTTTCTTCACTTGAACCTTCAATGATGGATTTATCGATAGATTCTTCTTCCGGTTCATCGTCATTATTAAGACTTTCTTTTACTCGTGGGGCGATAACCATCCGAACGACGCAATTATTATCAAGTTCAGTATAAATGAACATGAACTTGTCTGAGGCATAAGTACACGCTAGATTTGCATTACCGGCAATATTACATATGGAATCTAGACCTATTCCATAAATTGCAAGTGCGCTTTCTAAATCTCCAAAAAACGTAATTTCCGATTTTTCTCTGAAAATTTTCTCGAATCCTCCATTATCAGTCTCGACTGACAACTTCAAGAATTTTCCTTGTTCATTTTTTCCCATTTCAATTGGAATGAGATAGAATTTGAGAACAGAACAATGCGAAAAAACTTGTTTAAATAATGACGCATTCACGATGAAACCGCTATTCATTTTTTGTTCGTCACTAACGAGATATTTCAAATTGTCCTTTTCGACAAGCTTGTAACCGAATGTAGCATCGAAATTTGATTTTTCTATTTTACTCTTCAAGGATTCATATTCCTTTGTTTCATTCGATATCCATGCTCTGATTCCCGTGTTCATGTCTTGTAATATAATCCTGAATTCCTCATGATACAACGTGATGTCGTGATCTTTATTGAAAGATGATAAATTTTCCATAAGATTGGATATACTATCAATAAAGAAAGAGAATTTCTTTGAAACAATTCCCTCGAATTCCTGATGCATATCAACAAGACATATCGAATTGGATTCGACTGACTTGCATTCTGCTGATACGAAACTGACCTTTTCGTTCACATTTCCTTTCTTCACGGTTTTCTCTATTTCCTGAACAACTATAGAAGCTGAATCATAAAGGAGATCTTTAACAGTATTATTTTCTGTCGTTGATCCGGCACCTTTCATTGATATTTTTTGGAAGAATTCTAGAAAAATCTTGTTCTTTGCCGTGATTGACTCTTTAAACCCAGTCGTTTTTTCTTTCGTTAGTTTTGTCGGTTCTTCTTTTGATTTAACAGCCAGTACAGAAACCGGTTCTTTGTTTATGTTGCTTTCCTTACTGATCTGGTTTATTGCTTTCTTGCCCATTTGTTACCACCACTTTCTTTTGTTTACTATTTGATTCTACCTGTAGTTTTTTTATAGCATTTAAATTTTGTTTGATAACGGATCTATGCGAAAATTGTGTCACATAATTCAAAATGTCAGTAAAATCTGGATTAATCCACTTCTGCGTTTCCGGGTTCACACCACTCCAAGCAAATTCCTCCAAATTCATGACACGTTGTAACTTTGAAAGAGGATTATTCATATCTGGATTCTCAAACGTGTAATTCAATTCCACATCAACTTCATACGGTAATTCCTTATAATGTGAAGGTTCGAGTTCCCCCGTTTTGCCAAATTTGTTATCTCCCTTTTCACCAGGAATCATGCCCCATTCTTCTTTATCCCTGGATATAAACACGACATGCTGAGACATATCAAGAAGAAGAGCTATCACGTAATCCCAAATATCATTGCGAACCGAATGATCTTGTGGCATAAGCCTGATAAATTCACCAAGTTCGTGACCTGGTGCGCCACGCTTGATAAGTTCATTCTGAATAAAGTTACGGATCTTTCGATTGATATACGTGTGTGTGTCTATAACAATTGTACCGGTCTTGAATTTTTTATAAATGACAAGAAGAATTTTCCACATCAATTCCAGCGTCTTTACCGGATCTTCACGGTAAGGTTTTTTCTGATCCGGAAATCGAATATTCCAAGTTATGATATCTTGATCCTTAAAGACATTGACAAGACGATTGCTTCTTTTTTCAGTATCGATTACCAAAACAGGTGTCGGGAGAGTTACATATTCATTTTGTATGAGCCATCGAAGATGAGGTTTCATTTTTGGATTTTTAAGAGTACAATTCACCGCTGATAATGCCCACGATGTTTTACCGACTTTAGGTACACCATGTTCCTCGAATTTAACACCAAATTTCTTTATCATATCAAGAGACATTTTTCTTCCTAATCCGAGAATTCTATCAACTTCTTTATCAGGAAGATCAACGGCCTCAAAGAAATCTGCGTTATCTAAAACTATTGGAACGTTTTCTGCTGTCATGTATATTCACGTTTATTTTTTCTCTTCATCAGAATCGTTAAGAAATTTTTCAAGATCATTATCCGTTGACTCAGACTGCGATGATTCATCAGCAGAAGATTGCATGTCCTTAAACTCTTGTAAGTCTTTCTCAATTTGTGAAGGCTGAGATTTCGTAGCAGCCGTAATAGATGCAACAGAAACCTTGTCCTTGATCACGTCAGCTTCAATAACAATAGGCTTTTCATTACGCATCACGAGAACGCCAGCCACTTTAATCGAGTACGGGAAGCTATTTGAATAATTGGAAGATTGTTGTCCTTGTTTTTGATTGAACTTCATGATAGTACCAATAATAACGACATCTGAATCGATGCGAACTCTATCTAAATTAAAATCAAAAACATGAGCCGGTATAAACGCACTCAATCTATCACTAGCAAGCAAGTCCTCATCATTGAATATAATAGTTCGGCAATTCATCTTGTTTATACGATCAAACTTGTCTGCGACAAAAGCGCGATAAACACAAAAAGCCTTCCGGTTTTTTTCATAAAGATTATACCATTTCGGCATAGTTGATCCGGTAACGAGATAATCCTTTTCAATAACTTTCATTATTTTTTGAAATAAAGCTTCCTTTTCAACCGAATTTAAGTCTTTTACTTTATCAAAAGTTGATTTTTTAGAATCAAACGTGATGTTACCGGTTTTTTGATCTTTTTGCATAATGACTTCGCATTCTTTACCAATATTTCTCATAAAAAATTCAACAATGAACTCTGGTTTTTCCGTGCCGCATTCACAAACGCGTTTGTAATTTTGTTTGGAACATTTAGTACACGTGGGATTGATGATCTTGTCTCCAAATTCACCACCGATTGTTTGAACGATAAGAGCATCAATAATTTTACCAGTTTCATCTTTATACTCGAATAATCCATACATGGTTGAAAGAAAAGCACTATTCGCCCATTCCATAGGTGATCCATCCTTGTTCTTGCGCTTCAATTCACCTTTATCATTTTTTCGGTTATCGTACAGCTTTGTGAGATCACGGTTACAAAAACCATCAGAAACAAGTTTTTCAAGATCATCTTCTATTTTCTTTCCTTTTGCACGGTCAGCAAGTAAATCTTTAATAATATTCTTTTGTTTGTTCTTGAGAGCAACGAGATAATCAAAAGGTTCAGTTATACCAAGTGGATAAAATTTTCCCTCTAAAGAAGTTTTCGAGTATTTTTTCTTGGCATAATTCAAGAATTTCCCACGCAACATATTATTCCAAACTTCAATGGATGTATCTGATTCAATTTCTGTTTTAAACGTTGGAAATTCCTTTAGAAAATCAACTTCGATGAATGTCTTAAAAAGCTTCAATAACTCATCGTTTTTTACACCTAGTGATTTATATTGTTCTTTGGTTTTGAAAGATTCAACCATTTGTTTCACGATTTGATTTTTAAATTTATCAAAATCCATACTTTCACCTTTATATCTGATATTCAATAAACGCGATAAACATTATTTAAATATTTTTCATGAAAAAATATAGTTGCAGAAGAAAAAGATTCGAAGTTGTAACAATAATAGCTAAAACTTAAATATATCTCCTATCAGTGTATTATAATTAGTCACGAAGATCGGTGACAATTGAACATGAGCACTTCAACATTTCCTTTCCATTCATTAATCGAAACTTTGAGAAAACACGTTCGCGCTGTAACATTCGCAGACCCAAAAATGATTGATTTCATTAGTTTCACGCTTATAGGTCATTATTTCAACATATCAATAATAGACAATAGAATATCAAAAACTAATTTCTTCACAGTCATTCCGGGTGAATCCTCCGCCACAAGCAAATCTTCGGCTCTTGATGTATTAATGGAAGTATTCTCAGACGTGACAAAATCTCTTTTTTCATCAACAAACGGTACATGGGAATTTTTAGAATCGAATCCAGAAACATTATACGTTGCAGATGAATTCACAAAGATTCTGAAAGATATCAATGAAGGCAAGCACGGAGCGACGGGATTAGATGATCTTTTTTGTTCATTATTCGACTGCCCTAGAACAATGGAACCTCCTAATTATATTTCACAAAAAAGAAAGGCGTTGCAGGATGTAAAAGTTTCAATCATAGGATTGACAACGCCACGACATTTCGATAATGTAAACACGGATAATCTCATGACCGGAGGTTTTTTCAACCGTTTCTTGTTTTATCGCGCTCAAATCGAAGATAATGCTTGGGATAAACCAAAAATGACTCCACTGCAACGATTAGCTTTAGATAACGAGACGAAATTCTTGAAACTAGCTGTCGATGCAATTCACGATGTCGTGAAATTTGATATCGAGATAGATGACTTATTTCGAGACCATATCACGAAACAATTGAAAATGACATTTGAGAAATGTAAGAAAATCAAAGATTTCACCCTTTTCGGTTACATGAGACGAATGCAAATCTACATGCTGAAAATCGCAGCGATAATGATTGTAGATGACTGGATTAGAAATAATTACGATATATTAAATCCTTCTGTCATTTCTGGACTTAAAACTAATGTAAAACTCATCTTGAATGATCAAACAATTAATTTCAAAGAAGTAATGAATTATATATATCCGAGTCTTGATGAATTTTCAAAAACAAGTGTCATCGTGAGTAATGATAAAAACTTGATGAAAATACATCGTTATCTCATAGAACATCAGAAAGACATGCCCGTGAATGTACGTGAAGTGTATTGGGCTAATCACATGCGAAGAAAAGACTTTTCAGAAATATTAAGTTCAATCAATTATCTACATGATTTTGTCGTGTTTCGCAAAGATAGAACAGATTATATATGTGAAGACTCTGATAAATGCATTGCTTGTCCGACACCAGATCTTGAACCTTTTTGCGAACAAGCCAAACAAATGAAGCAATTGCAAGTATCAGCGTTGCCTCCGAGTCCTTGAATTTCGTGTCATCGACACGACTATTTCTTCAAGATAAACTTATAAGATCATTTAAAATATGATCATTTATACCTGTTGAACAGATGTCAATGTTGCATATAATCAAATATGAAAGGCAATCCCTAATGCGAAGTTCGCGGGGGGGATAGAGGGTGAAAGGTTACACCCGTCGATCATGGCAATCCATGATCGTGAATCCTCACATCTCTAACAAATGCGGGGAATGACTGTCAATTATATCGAGGATCGAACAAGATGCTCAGAATGAAGACAATATTGAAAAAATTGTATTGTAAATTATTCAAATTACCACGGTTCAAAAAGCAATTTCTCGAATACATCAACAAGTGCAATGATAAAAAGGATTTAACGGTTGAATGTTGTCTAATCATCATTTTTTTAGGAAAAATCGAATCATCAATTCCTCCGCAAGATTACACGTCATACTTGCTCACGATCCATAACATCTATCAAAATTCTGAAGATATTAAAACGAGCAACGAGCAAGAATTACAATTTGCAAGGCAAGAATTATCAGCTATCTTTTAATGAACAAGTAATTCAATCTTTTTTTCAACATCGAAGCACTTGCAGCAAAGCAATCGAACGCGGTCATCGTTCCAGATCTTCATCAATTGTTCAGCCTGGCGATTTTCATTGACTTTTCTGAATCCTTCAAAATCAAGAGTAAAATTGCACTTGTAACATTGACGTGATTTGCTCGAATTCAAAATGTCATGAATATTACCAAGTTCTTTTCTACATTTTTCGCAAAATCCACGAATTTCATCATCTATATCAGATCCACATCTCACGCAAAGATTCCGCTTGCCTAATCTACTTTGATTCCACGTAACAAGCTCAATACATTGTAACAAGCTCAATACATTTCTCATTTCTTGATTATCGAACATCGAACAATCAAACTCATTATCTATTTTGTACCGGCATTTATGCGTACCACCAGCAAATTTACAATTGCCATTTTCACCATTAAAATTTTCGCAAACTCGTACATCCTTATATTCTACCATTTTTTCTCGTTCCTCCGTGCATCGATCTTCTTCACGACAAGCATTGTATATAAATCAAGATATTAAAACATATTAGTATTACAATTGTCATGCAATTGTATTACTTTTGTAATACAGAAAAAAGATCATCGTTTTATCATTTCATGCCTTGTAAAAAAAAATTTACAAAATCCTTAAATACATTGTTCATCGATAAAAACTCATGTCACAACCCACAATACAAGCATCATCATCGCAGGCCATAGTACAAGACATGGCAAAACTTGACTCGGCAATGCCAATCATGCTTGCAATCACGGACATCAGCGAGAAACACTACAAAAAGACCGGGGAAACGTTTTACGTCACGACTTTCCAATCTTCAGACAGGAAAACGAAACTGGTCAAGGAACTTGAAAATTTATTGACCATCGGTGATAAATTAATCATCATTCCACAATTGATCAAGAAATGATCAATAATTTACTTTTTTTCTAAGTTGAGTTAAAAAATCTTCTATCATTCCAATATATTTTTCATCTATCTTGTTAAGATTGTTGCGTCCACAATTCATGCACCAGTAGACAATTTTTTTATTCCATAGCATGATAGTAACTATGCTAGGATCTTCGCATTCATGACAAGTAATTTCTACTTTTTTACCATCTACTTTTTTACCATCGACATCAAATCCTACCGCGCGTGTGATGATATCTTCCATCATTTTCCTTTTTTTAACATCTTTCGTGATTTTATATTTTTCCAATAGATTTTCTATCAATTTCTCTCTCAAGATCGAATTTTCCTTGTTGAAAATATACTTGTTGCATAATTCCAGCAATTTATAAAACGACATTTTTTTACTGCTAATCAATGCTGGCGTCAGAATGCTTTCAAAATACTCGTCTATTCTATCACGATACACGTCTTTTTTCACGGCTCGACATCTCCAAATCCATAATCTTCAATGATCTTGTTCATGTAATATTTTTTAAGATACTGGTTTTTTGAATATCGCATTCTTCTAATTTGCCTTTTTAAAAGGTTTATCTTGCCAATCCTTGCCAATTCGACCTCTTCATCGATAATGTTGTAATCCCGCTGCGAAAAAAACGGAGGATCGCCATACAAAATATAATCGAAAGGTTTCGTTTCTTCTGTATCAATGATCGCAACCGGTTCCGGGGCAACATAAACCTTTGAAATTGCCTTACTGATAGTCGATTCAACGTTCTTCTTCTTTCGCGTCATTTATCATAACCATCCCGAATCCAAATTTTTGAATTTTTTCAATTTTTTTTTTACAATTTCTCCATTATCCTCGATTCCATAAAGGCGTTTATTATATCCGGCCATCGAATCGACGTGATACCTCGATATCCTTTCCGTTAAAAAATTGATGCAAGATCGCGTTGATGCAAGCCGTCCTTTCATTATACTCGATTCTAGATCGTTCACCATGTCACGGATCGCGTTCTTCGACATGAAAAAATGAACATCTGACATGTTTACTAGCAAGTCGATCATCTTTCTCTTGATAGGCAGAGGCAACCATTTATCCGGAACTCGCTTGAAACGATACCTGAGAGAGAAAAAACCATCAAGAATGTTCTTTATCTTTTCTAATACAGCATTGAAGCTGTTCTTTATCTTTTCTAATACAGCATTGAAGCTTTCTTGCACCATGATCAACTCGTGTTGAATCCGAACGTCTGTATTATCATAATCTTTATTTTATTCTTCATTTTTTTGCAAGTGACAGAGCGGTATAATTGCAAGAGATCGAACAATAATTCTTCCTTATTTATATCTTTTAACGAGAAATCTATTACATCCAGGGTAGGCATGTTGATTACATGCATCATTCTCTCGTAAAGTAAATCCAAATCACTTTCAAACAAATCATCAGTAATTATAATCCCCGAATCCAAATCGTTTAATTATTTTCGCCTTGACACGATGCTTTTCTTCAATGGTGTCAGCATTCTTGAAATCATCGATCATTTCTTTCAAAACTTTCAAATTAGTATCGTTAGCAAAATCAACGAGCATCTTGGTAATTTCTTCATCAGAAAAAAGTTTACCATCTGATATCATATCAGATAAACTATTAGGATGCTGGTAATCTACCACGATATTTGGTTTATCCGGTCGTAATTGTCGCGCGTTTTCAACAATACAAGTTAAAAGTTCACGGTGTACCTTGATCGAATAAATGTTGCTATTATTTTTCTTCTTCTTCACCATTCAAATCACCAGTACGTGTTGAAATAATCGTTCCAGAACGAGCGTTCTTGCTTTTCTTCTATCTTGGTAATGCGTTTCACGAGAAAATCGAACATGTATTTAATGACCAAAAATCCTTTTTTATTCATCCGTGATCTGATGCAAATCAACATTTTATATATTTTCTCCGTGAAAAGAGAAATGACAACAATCGGATGCAATTTTTCCATTTTTCAATCACACCTTCCCTTCCAATTTCCACGCTTGATGAGAAGGTTGCTTGTTTTGTTGTGGCGGGTACTTGGCTTCCAAATAATCCTTGAAATCATATTCTATCATGGGGGGCATGATGATCCTCGAACAAGACATGAGACCATGTTCGATCTCGTATTGACATATCTCGACGCACGTGTTTTCGATTCCTTTCTCGTCAAAATCGACGGTGACTGTAGTTGGAACAACATCTCTACCAACAACTTTCATTGACGTGTCGTTCTTGAATTTCATTTCAAGCCTTCCAACGATGATGAATTCTTTTTTCATGGCGATTAAATCACTTTCAACTGTGTCGTTTTTTCATGGTCATCAGGAATGTTGAAAACGCTGCGTATTTTTTCGGTGAATAATTTTTCCCCACCGTGACTCATGTGACGCGCATACACGATTTTTTTCACGTTCAACAATTTCAACGCTCCTTCAGCAACGCGTCCTATTGCTACAAATTCTTTCGGTTTCAATATATCGATGATTTTTTCCAGATACTGCAAATGCTCATCTATTTCTTCTCTCGTGGGAGTACGGTTCGTCAACGCTTGTCTTTCAGCAGCGAATGGATGAAACGGGATCGTGTTATGGATGAAAAACTTGTCATGAAATGGTGTCAACACGTTCCACAATACACGCCCGGAAAATTCTTCAAACGGGGTATAAAAACTCGACGCGCTGCATCCTTGCAACCAGAACGACGGGTCTATCAATTGTTTCTCGCTCGTGAAAGGAATACCAGAAAAACGGCATCCGTAACATCCTGGAGCTTCACCAAGCAACAATTTTTCTGGTTTTTCCGTGAAGCTTTCCATGTATCTTTGCAAGTTATCCTGGCGAATAAGATTACCGTTTTGCTTATCAAACATAATATCAGTTTGCTTGTACTGGTTGAACAATAATCCTTTGGAATTCACTTCAAATAAAATTAATTTGAAGTAATTGAACAACCTCGACATTTCTGGTATCATTTGATCTTGATATATAATTCAAAGTATTTAAACATTTATAAGAGGGAAAAAAAGAAATTTCAAAAAAGACAACGGAACGTCAATAACATCCTAATTGCCCCTTCTCGACGGATTCTAATGTTTTTTCTTTAAAATGCAAAACGCTGGGTAAGCACCCGTAATGCAAAATCATTCTTCGTTTTATCTCGGTTATATATATCGGTTTTAAAAAAACGAGATAACCGTAAAAGTTTCCATATACATCGATTGCTTCAAATTTCTTATTTCTAGGTATATCCAACGGTATTTGATTACCTTCATCATCAAGAGATGGTATGTTTGAATCGTTCAATATTACTTCGATTTTATTTTTTACCATTTTTCCTCACGATTTTTAATCTTTCTCTTCTTCCCACCGATGACTGGCATACTTGATCGCGCCGTAGCATTCTTTGGGAACCCATTCGCCTTTTTTCGAAGATATCCTTAAAACCATAGCAGCTTCTTTTTTACCGATCACTTTCACGAGTTCCGTCGTGGAATATCCAACATTACCACTTTTCATATCAACGAAAATACCAACGATCTTGCTAGACAAAGAAAATCCATCGACGTTGTAATCCTTTCCTTCAATTTGCACGTCAAGAAAAGTTCCTGCCTTGCTGAACAAAATATATTTTACCATGTATGAGAAAACGAGAAATGATTATTTAAACGTTTTTATCAAACGGGCATGACCAGATTTGAACCGGCGTAGACCGGATTAGAAGTCCGGTTCTGACCATTCCCCGCGCTCGTGGAAGAGACTTTTTTATAAAAAATACCGAGAAAATCACCAACGACCATTCCCTGCGCTCGTGGGAGAGACGTGCTTCGCCTGCTTCATAAAGCTAAAGAAAAAAACGAAGTGCTGACGAAGGGATGACGGGTTGCGTTCATCTCAGTTCCATGTAGTCGATCAACCACGCGTATAAAGCCTTTCTCGTTTCCTCGATCTCGCCATCCGGGATACCGAGAGCCTTCAACCACGCGTTGTCGAGCGCGACGCGTTCTGGAAGAGATTCATAATGTTTAATGGTATCCGGTTGCTTGACGCCCTTGACCGTCTTGCCCTTCACGATCTCATCAGCTCCAAACTGCTGCGGGAGGAAGGGCAAGTCCTTCACGTCAGCGAGGGATTGCCACTTGGTGATCAAGTCCGTCTTCGTCACATCGTCAAATTTAGAATATTTTGGAAACATCATCTCTTGTAAGTCGCCCACCTCTACTTGTGCATAATCTTTGTGGACGATCCTATGCAATCCGAAAAGCGTATGGAAATAAATACCAGATGACATATAGCTCACATAGAAAGTGGGGTCTACGTGTTTCAGATACCGAAAATTGTGATTGACAGATATGGGATGCGCCACGAATACACCGTAGCATTTACGAGATGAATAGGTGTATTTATAAGTAACCAATATTTGCGCATTGACATCTTGACATCTGTTCATCCAAGCGTGGCTAAACCAAGGGATCTTGACGTATTTACCGTCTTTTTTCTCGGATCTCTTACATATATCAACTCGCTTATGTCCATCCTTCCTCGCTCTTTCCCATTTTCCCTCGATGGCGTCCTCCGCCCAATGAATATATTTTCGCTGGAAATCTATCGTGGAAGACGGTAGTTCTGGTGGTAGGTTCAAAACCCAACAATCTGGTTGCGACACCATTCCGTCCAAACCTTCCGAGTTGCGAATTGCTGGTACAAGAAAATCCGAAGAAATGACACAAAAACGATGTGCGTCACCTTCCGAGACGGTAATGTGATCAAGACGAAACGATTCAGAGTTCAATCGAATGATTTGCCATTCGTCGTTCGGTAACATAAGAAAATCTGAATAAGTTCCGTCGTAACCTCTTGAAATTTTGATATCAGAAGAGTTTCCGTTGTATTTTTCCATCTTCGGAGATAAAGAGAGATTTGCCACGGCTTCATTTCTACCAACAAAAATCGCATTCCAATTAGAAGATCCGTAAAGTTCCATCGTCGAAACGGTCTTCTTGATAACCAAAGGGTTTTCCACATCCGAAATGATCCCGATGACATCTCCCATATCGATTTCTTTCTTGATGGAGACAAGACGCGTTTTACCGTTATCAGAAAGAGATCCTTTCCTAAAAATAACCATATATTCTTTGAAAGTGCAGTCTTCAGAAAAAGCAGACCTTTTAGACAATATTTCAAACGCGTAATCAATACCGTATTTTTTCTGTTTCAGATAAGTCAAGATCTTTTCAGTATAATCCGTCGTGAACGTGCTCGTCGGTAGAACCATTGCAATGACGCCGCCTTTCTTCAAGAAGTGATCCGCATGAATGATGAAATATCCATGTAACCCCATCTTCGCATCGATGTATTTCTCACATTCTTTTTTATCCGGGAACCATTCTTTAGAAACGGATTCCAACCTACTCAATATCTCTTCACTCATGTCGGTTTGTCTGCTGAACGGAGGGTTCATTATGACACAATCTACATACGGGAACACGATACCGTCATTTTCATCGACTTTCATCTCGACTGCTTTCTCCGAACGGGTTTCATAGTCTTCCTTCGTGAGATGGAAGAGATCAACGAGCATGTGTACCGGTTTCCCGTTCGGGTTTATCTTCAACCCGTCAGCAGACGTGACATTGATCCTCGTCACTTCGCCATCGAGATGTTGTGATGCGAGATTCATCGACGTGAGATGAGAAGCAAAAAGCGTGATGTCGTTCCCGTAGATCTGGTTTTCCAATATCTGCTTGTGTATCTCGTCGTCTGACATCTCCGGGTGTTCTTTATGGTATAGATCCCTCAAGACGTGGTAAGATTCAACGAGCAACGTTCCAGAACCGCAAGCGAGGTCGCATACCTTCATGTCACAACGGTCGAGGGCGAGAGACGCGAGCAACCTCGCCGGTGCCGAACCTGTGTAATATGCCGCTATGCCTTTTCGTATTTCAGAAGGAATCATCTGGTGGAATATCTTCCCCAGGAAGTCAGTGTTTCCAACGTCGAGGTTCAATCCTTTGATTTTAGTGATGCAATCGTTTATCGCATTCACGACGGGAACGGATTCCGGTAGCAAGGAGAGGACATCGATCTCGAATATCGGTCTATAGTCACCGGTTATCTTGATAACTCGTTTTATATAACGGTAGTAGAGAAGAGCTGGAGAATCCGTCTCGTCAATTTTCTTCATCGGAGGAAGGTTATATTTCGTGTTATGCCTCTGTAGTAGATCATAGAACAATATCTGGTCGATGATGATGTACGAAGCAGCTCGTTTCACGTTATATTGTAGTTTAGAAACGTCGTGGTCGGTGTCATTTATCTGCCACATGACGAGCGTTCGCGCGGTCATCTCGGTGCTCGACTCGTCTGGAAGCTCCGTCATCTGTGATTGTATGCGTTCCATGCAGTCTTGCAAGACGAGGATGACCTTCTTTTCATCGATCATTGGAACGTTGCTAACCGGTTTGGCAATTCTCTTTATCCTGGTGACGATGTGACCCGAAACCTCTTCGATGATGTCCTTCAATTGCTTCTTGCTGATCTTGATTGACTCTTGCGGCTCGTTCCTGGAACGGTGGTATAACGAGTTCCCGAAACTTGTTGCGAAGGTCTCTTTCAAAAACGGGAACGCGGTGAAAGCGTCTTCTGCCTGATCGATACCGTCTAACTTGCTGTTCAATGGCTTGGTTTCGATGATGATCTCGATACGATCCAGGTTGACGTTCCTCTCGTTCACGAAGTTCTCATCGATGATGAATATGTCGAATTCTCTTTTTTCACCGATGAGATCTGCGCGTCTATCCCCTTTATCGAACGTGATCGTTTTTGAATTATGAGCATGATATGGTTTTGGTAACTTCGAGTTCAATGACTGGATAAGCTCGCTACGATAATCATTCTCGCTTCGTTTTGACATCATGATTCACCTTTCACATCGTATCGATCATTCGCCCTCTTCTTTTGGAATGCCGGAGATACCACAAGGCATGGTTATAGAGAACGGTTTACTTTTTACATAGATCAGCCATTGCTTCGTTCTCTCTTACAAAAATTCTCTCGGCAAGTTGCATCGTCATCATTCCTTCATTTTTTCTATTTTCAAGGCCGAATCATTTATTTCTGTTATCAAGAGTATCGTTTTTGCTTCTACATTATTTTTTTTACACCAGTCAGAAGGCAAAGTAATAGATAACGAGTTTTTTGCCTGGCGTTGAACTCTTCTCGCTTGCTTGCTCGTGATATCCACGTCATAACAATTTAAATTAAATATATTATCGATATTATTTAAACTTTCTTGCAATTACATAATTGAAAATTTAAATTTTTCGCAAGTGTATATTCATGTGGCGATAACGATATAAAGCACCGGGAACAAATCAATCTTCATGACCACGTTGATCGATGAATGGTTTGATCTTTCCAAGGAATTGCTAGATCAAGTCATCGTGAAAGCAAAAAACGATGGTGTTTCAAGTATCACAATCCCGTTCATAGATTCAATAGCCGAAATGAATGAAAAAATAAAAAATCACGTCTTAAGACAATCTATCGTTATACGTGTATATTATATTTACTGATCCTAGCATTGACTCGTTTTTCTCTTTCTAGGAGTCATAACTGGCCCTTTTGCCATTTGTATACCTTTCATGATAGCGTTGAACGTCGGAGCATTCCACTTGTACAAGCTTTTATCCAAGTTCGCATTTTCAATGGCAGAATTAGAATCATCTCCCATTGTCATCAAGAAGTTTTCAACAGCCACGCGTTTCACGTTTGCGCGGCAAGCAAGAGACTCTATCTCTTCTCTCGTTAATGAACGCATTTGCATTGATTTCATCATCTTTATATTTTTTAAACATTCATAATGAAAATATAACTCAAATCACGGTGCCTCCAAAAGGTGCATCTATTTCGACGTGACTTTCCTCACCACATATAGTACATTTCACATCCTTCGCGTCGAGATCCCAATAAACCTTTGTAATCTTCCATTTATGCTGATGATTCTCACACTTCTTCTCCACGAGACTTTCCAGATCCTTTATTAACAATTTATATTTACCGATATATTCAGAAAAGAGAGACATCAAGATATCCACGTGTTGATACTTGTACATTTCAACATCTCTCTCGAAATTTAAAAGAGAATATTCG